>PDWI01000757.1_pt1 | contig 65709 bp, 55 predicted proteins | sample 1430891 | NCBI WGS metagenome assembly PDWI01 (sample SAMN01162508, study PRJNA174530) | Oral metagenome, whole genome shotgun sequencing project. | biome: Marine environment; feature: Marine mammal; material: Swab sample of the gingival sulcus; isolation source: swab sample of gingival sulcus...
GTTTTACGTTCTGAAATATGCGTGTTTTTTATATACTTGTTTTTCATTGATACAAAATAACTTACAAAGATAATTAATCTCTAAAGTTATCTTGAACCATAATAAATTACGTCTGGAAAATCCCTCTATATCGGGGAAAGTTTGTTGTAATTCTTTGGATACATTGTCAACAACCTTTGTTCCCCATCTTGCAATTGTTAATTTTTTGGAAATACCTTTTACCAATCTCCCAATACAAATTCGGCATTTCACTATTTAGTGTCTGTCCATAAAGTCAGCGTTTTGAGAAGAGGCTGTCTAGAAAGTTCGAATTCGAGGCTTGCGAAGGCTGAAATAGGGGAGTTTACTGGGGTAAATGACCATTTGGAAGAGAAGCGTAACGAAGAAGTCGGACTTTATAGACGGACTCTATGTAGTATGCACCCCATAATGATGAACCACTAAAAAAGTAGGCAGATAAAACTCTTATGACGGTAAAAAGAGACACCACATGATCGCGTCGGAAGACCGAAGTTGGAGGTTGAACGACAATTTTTACGAACTTTGCCGTTTAACCAAGCCAAAGGCTAACCGTTAAACCCCCAAGGCTACAAGATATAAACAGATGAGATATGGAATAATTATGGTCGGAGCCGCTGCACAACGAGCAATGCCCGACCATCGCTCGGAGATGGTGAACCAACTCTTGTTTGGCGAAGTTGTTGCGATGAAGACGATGGAGGGGGAGTGGATGAAGGTAGTTTCCTTTCCCGACCATTACCAAGGATATGTGATGAAGGCACATGTCCTGGAGGTGGGGGAGGAGGATCCTGACGTTATTTTGCGCTGCTGTACGGCACATACCTCCGGTCATGCCACGGCCTTTTGTGTGGATGCTTCTCTCAGCCCCATAAGCCTCCCCATAGGGGCTCGTCTCCATAACTGCACGGATGGCCTCTTCTCCCTGTTGGGGCATCAATGGCGCTTGTCGGGGGACTTCTTACTCCGGGACGGAGCCCATTCCCGGGATCAGTTGGTGGCGTTTGCCCAACGTTTTCTGAATGTGCCCTATTTGTGGGGCGGGAAAACCGAGTGGGGCATGGATTGCAGCGGATTTGTACAGGTGGTTTATCGCGTGTTTGGCCGGGAACTTCCCCGGGATGCCTGGCAACAAGCGGCCGTGGGTGTGGAGGTGCACCATCTGGAGGAGGTCCTGCCGGGCGACCTGGTTTTCTTCGGAAAAAAAGATGAGAAACCCTCCCATGTGGGGATTGTGCTGAAAAAGGGAGCGGTTATTCACTGCTCAGAAAAGGTGAAAATCGATCCATTGGATGCCCATGGTATCCTAAGCGGGACAACCTATACGCATGAGTTGAGGCGCATCCGAAGGCCGTTATAATTCATAAAAACTTAACTTGTTGAAGCGTGTTTCCGTTGCTCTTCATTGTACCTTCGTGCCGGCTTTCTTCGGGAGAGTAATCGTGACGGTTGCAAAAGAAGAGAGGGAATAAGAAGGAGAATAAAGTTAACAACTTTATTTAATTTATTGATAGATAATATTTTACTTGATAATAACTTTTGTGCTTAAGCGGTAGTTAATTTGGGGAATGTTTCTATCTTTAAAGTCTTTTTGTGGGATGTCGTATGAATCACTTTTAATAATCTATACCAACTAACTAATGCTTATGAGAAATTTTAACAAAGTTTTCGTAACGATCGTGGCTTTAATGATGCTTTCGATCGGGTCATTTGCACAGATGACCACTTCCGGAATGAATGGTCGTGTAACAGGATCGGATGGATCCCTTCCCGGTGCTACCGTGGTGGCGATCCATGAACCTACCGGAACACAGTATGGAACTATTACTGACGATAATGGTTTCTATCGTATCCAGAACATGAATGTTGGGGGACCCTATACCCTCAAGGTGACTTTTGTGGGATACCAGGAGTATCAAACTCAAGATCTCTATTTGAAATTGGGTCAAATGAAAAAGCAAAATGTCGTACTTGCGGAAAAGGCAGCTCAACTTGATGTGGTTGAGGTCGTTGGTAAATCCGGCGGAATCATTGACGGTAACCGTACCGGTGCAGAGCAAGTGGTGAATGCCCGGGAGATCTCCAAACTCCCCTCCATCAACCGTGATATCTTTGACTTTGCCCGGATGACTCCCCAGGCAAGCAGAAACGATGCCGGTGCCCTCTCCATTGCGGGGATGAACAACCGCTACAACAGCATCATGGTGGATGGTACCGTAAACAACGACGCCTTTGGTTTGGCCGCTAACGGTCAAAATGGAGGACAGACCGGTGGTACACCTTTCTCCATTGATGTGATTGACCAGCTCCAAATTGTCCTTGCTCCTTACGATGTGCGCTATAATGGTTTTGCCGGCGGGGGAATCAACGCCGTGACCAAGGCTGGTACCAACAGCTTCAAAGGGACTGCTTACTATCTTTTCCGTAATGAAAGTCTGGCGGGTCTGACTCCCGTAGACGAAGAAGAAGGGGAGCAGGTAGAGAGAGAAAAACTGCCCGAATTTAACACCAACACCTACGGTGTGAGTGTGGGAGGCCCCTTGGTGAAGAATAAATTGTTCTTCTTCCTGAATGCAGAAATCCAACGTGACCAAACCCCCAGTCCCTTCGATTTTGCTAACTATCAAGGGAATTCAGACCGCGCTAAGATCACCGAACTGGAGAACTTTGTGAAGAATGAGTATAATTACGATATGGGAGGCTTTGAGAATAATACGAGAGAACTGGAGGGTAATAAATTCTTCTGTCGTGTTGACTGGAATATTAACAAGGTGCATAAGTTGATGGCTCGTCATAGCTATACGAAGAACAGTGCCTTTAATCCAAGCCGTTCCAGCAATCGTAGTCTTAAGTACTACAATAATGGGGTGTTCTTCCCCAGTACGACCAATACTTCGGCCATAGAGTTGAAGAGCAACTGGGATAATAAATCCAATAACCTGGCTCTCAGCTTCACCGCTGTCCGTGATGATAGGGATCCTCTTGGAGACCCCTTCCCCTCTGTACGGATTTATGATGGAGGTGGAACCATCTTTTTTGGTTCTGAACCCTATTCTACGGCCAATGAGTTGAGACAGGATATCTTCAATCTTACTGATAACCTGTCGCTCTATCTCGGTTCTCATACGATAACCGTAGGAGCTAATTTCGAGTATCAGTCGGTTTACAACCTCTTCATGCGTAAGAACTTCGGGGAGTACCGTTTTGCCAGTATAGATGATTTTCTGAACAAAGCATCAGCTATTCAGTATGAGAGAGGATACTCCTTAGTAGATAATGTGATTGGCGATGGTTCTGCTGCTGCTGCCGAGTTCTCCACTATGCAAGTGGGTGTTTATGGCCAGGATGAATGGCAGATTAACGATAATTTTAAGGTAACCGCCGGTTTGCGTTTGGATGTGCCCATGTTCCCTGAAAAATCGTTGAATGACGATCAGGCAAAACAGTTGGAAGAGAGTACGTTTGAAACCATCAAGGCTGCATGGGGTAACGATGACCGTGTGGATCTCGAAAATCTCCAGTTTGGAAAGATGCCGACAGCTCAGCTGATGGTGAACCCCCGTTTAGGTTTTAACTGGGATGTGGATGGAGACCAAAGTACTCAACTCCGTGGAGGTACTGGTATCTTCACCTCTCGTCTGCCTCTCGTATGGCCCGGTGGTGCCTATACCAACAATGGCTTCACTATTGGTGGGGTCTATTACAAGTCAAAGTGGGGGCAGGATATTATCTTTTCACCGGATGTTGAGGCTCAATACGATAATGCTCACTTCGGTCAAGATGATCCTGTGCCAAGCGGACAGATTGACGTCTTTGCTTCCGATTTCAAATTCCCCCAGGTGTGGCGATCTAACTTTGCCATCGACCAAAAGCTTCCTTGGAACATGATCGGTACTCTTGAATTGCTCTATACTAAGACCCTGAATAACGTAAATTACTATAACCTAAACATTGCTCCCAATGAGGAGTTTCTGTTGACCGGGAAAGATAATCGTCCCTATTACAGCGACGAGAAGTTGGATGACCGTCTCACTCGTGTAATGTATGGAACTAACACCAATGAGGGCTATGCTTATAACCTGACTGCTCAACTCCAGAAGCCTTTTGACAATGGCTTTACAGCCAACGTGGCTTATACCTATGGTCGTTCCATGGTGCTCAATGACGGAACCTCTTCTCAGAACTCGTCTCAGTGGAGATACATGGAGACTGTAAATGGTCTGAATAACCTGGATCTTAGCTATTCCGATTTTGATCTTGGACATCGTGTTCTTGCATTCCTCTCTTATCGTATCGATTATGCAGGCCACATGGCTTCTACATTTAGCCTTGTTTATAACGGCCAGTCCGGTTCACGCTTTAGCTATGTCTACAATGACCGTGGAAACCTCAACGGTGAAGGTGAAAACTCAGGAAACCTGATCTTTATTCCCGAAACCGCTGATGATATTGTGCTTGTTGATTCTGAGGATGCAACGGCTGCTCAGCAGTGGGAAGCCCTCAACAGCTTTATTGAGAGTGACTCTTACCTTGCCGAGAATCGCGGTAAATACGCTGAGAGAAATGGTGCCCGTGCTCCCTTTACCCATATCCTTGATTTCCGTTTTGTTCAGGACTTCTATATCAAGGCCGGTGGTAAAAAGCACGATCTTCAACTTACCCTTGATATCTTCAACTTTACCAACCTGTTGAATAAAAACTGGGGACGCCGTTACTATGTGGCTTATAACTCCTATCGACTGGTTGATTTCGAGGGAATGGATGCCGATGGTACTACGCCCACTTTCCAATATACAGGTCCTGAAAGCCGCGACGACATCTTCAATATTGATGATAGTGGTTTATCAAGTTCTCGTTGGCAAGGTCAAATTGGGGTAAGGTATATCTTCAACTAGTATTTATGAGAACCTATAAAAAATAGAGTCCGATGTGATATCGGCTCTGACAAAAAGAGAGGCTGTCCGAAACATCAGATGGCCTCTCTCTCTTTTCCGGAATTTTCTGATCAGGGGAAGAAAGTGCTGACAGCACAAGGGCGTTATCCCCAAAGGATGGTGAAAGGGTAACCCGTTACCATTTTATCTGCAGGTTTATCCATCATCACATCGGTGTCAAATTGAGAAGGTGTTAGCCTTTCAATGTGTGTCTATGTAGTGCCTGTCCATAAAGTCAGCGTTTTGAGAAGAGGCTGTCCAGAACGGTTGGATTCGAGGCTTGCGAAGGCCGAAATAGGTGAGTTTACCAAAGTAAATGACCCTCTGGAAACAAGCATAACGAAGCAGTCAGACTTTATAGACGGACTCTATTTATAGCTATGGGCATTTCATCTTCTGTGAATGTTCATTAAAGCTTCAACGAGGGGGGATTACTTCTCTTGTTTAAGGTCTCTATTTTTTACGTACTTCTCCAACCACTGGTCTTGCTCCCAGAGCAGGTGTAAGATGGATTCTTTGGCGCGGTACCCATGGCTCTCTTTGGGAAGCATGACCAGACGTGCCGGAGCACCCAATCCTTTTAGTGCATTGAAATAGCGCTCACTCTGCAGGGGATAGGTTCCGGAGTTGTTGTCATCACTTCCGTGGATCAAGAGTAGGGGGGTGTTCATTTTATCCGCATGCATAAAGGGTGACATGGTGTTGTAAATTTCGGGCGCCTCCCAATAGTTGCGCTCTTCGCTTTGGAAGCCAAAAGGGGTCAGCGTTCGGTTGTAGGCCCCACTTCGGGCAATTCCCGCTGCAAAGAGGTCGGAGTGTGAAAGCAGGTTGGCTGTCATAAAGGCACCGTAGGAGTGCCCGCCTACCGCCACCCTGTTGCGGTCAATATACCCCAGTGCATCCACTGCATCAATGGCTGCCCGGGCATTGGCTACCAACTGCTTTATGAAGCTATCGTTGGGCTCTTCCTCTCCCTCTCCCACAATGGGGAAGGAGGCATCATCCAATACCACATAGCCGCGGGTAACCCAATAAACCATGGAACCATAAAAGGGGTAGATGAACTCGTTGGGGTTAGAGGTGGTCTGTCCGGCACTCTTTTTATCCTTGTATTCCGTGGGGTATGCCCACATGATCATGGGCATCTTCTCCTTTTTTGTTGGGTCATAATCCACCGGCAGGTAGAGTGTTCCCGATAGCGCCACTCCATCCTCTCGCTGATATTTAATCACTTCTTTATGTACGTTCTGTAAACTTTTAAAGGGGTTCTCGAAGAAAGTGATCTGCGTCAATGCATTTCCTTTTTTCAAATTCCGAATGTAGTAGTTGGGATAGGTTGTTGGAGACTCTATTCGTACCAGGATCTTTCCCTTATCCATATCAATGGCATAGTAGAGGTTTTCCAGTTTATCGGTGTAGTTTGATTGATATAAACGTTTTGTTTTCTTCGTCTTTAGATTGATCTCATCAATAAATGGGAATTGTCCTTCGGGGGTATACCCATCGCCCATAAGATAGGCTTTGTGCCTATGGAGTGCCAATACATACCGACCAAATTGATTCCTTTTCCGTACAAAATTTCCCGGATCGCTATACCGGTCCTGGTAATTCCGGTCAAAAAGCACTACCGCTTCCTGTTGGGGATTTGATGGGTTGATGAGATAGGTCTTTACATTACGGGTATTCCACCAATAATCTACCACAAGAGCCACTTTATCATCTCCCCAGGTGATTCCTGAGTAGCGGTTTGGGGTTTTAAACAGCGATGTGCCCTCGCCATTAAATGGAGCTTCCAGCGTGAAGATCTCATCCCGATAGGGTACCTCTTTTTCCGGGTCTCCCTCATCAAGTGCTACAGCCCATACCAGGGTGGCTGGTTGATCTTCCCGCCATGAAAAATCTCTTTTGCCTTTTCGGGTAGCCATAAATCCTTTAGGTCGTACTTCGTCCAAAGGGGTTTGTTGGATCACCTTGACCAATTCGCCGTTATTCTTATACATTGTTGTCGTCTTGGGGAATCGGTAATAGGGTACGATGTAGGAGAAGGGCCTCTCAAGGGTTGTGACCATTACATATTCGCCATCAGGGGAGAAGGAGAAGTGGGTGTACATGGCAGCTCCTTTCCACGGGCGCTTTTGACCATCAATGCCTATTTGGTATAGCGCTGAGGTGGTCAGGGTTTCAAAATTCTGCTCATCGTTGCTGTTCTTTAGCAGGTCCTGGTAGGTTCTGTTTTGTGCCTTCTCTCCGGTACTCTCTGTAACGGTAGGTCCCTTGGGTACCACGGTTGAGGCATCAATCAGCGGATGTCTATCTTTGGGTAATAGTTTTACCAGTAGGGACTTACTATCTTTAAACCATTTGTAAGAACTGCCGATATTGGCATTGATTGAGGCTTCGCTAAGCCGAGTGGCGGTTAAGTTTGGAATATCTACTATCCATAGCTCTACGCCCTCTGCTGCGGTATGGGTAAAGGCCATCTTGGTTTGGTCGGGCGACCAGCTAAAATTGGATAAGCGGGCATGGGGGGGTAATCCTTCGACCTGTTGGGCCTCTTTCTCCCCTACCTTTTGTATCTTGATGTTGTGGTAGTAGGTGACCCTGCTTCCAATGTTTGTTTTGGGGTTGATTCGCAATCCTCCAAGTCGTAGCTCTCTCTCTGATAAGGCTTCAATAGATTGATAGGCCTCTCGATAGAGTAAACACATAAACTCTCCTTTGGCATCCAATCGTACCGATGGAGCCCGTGGTACATCGACCAATTCCAGGATCTCTTTGGGCGGTTTTTGATAACTTAGGGGTTCTTGGGCAAACGAAAATGTTGCAACGATTAGTGCGAAAACGAATAGGCTAATTTTCATCTCGTTTATGGGTTTGATTAAAGGGTGTAAAATTGATCATTTTTTTTATGGTGCCTAAAGGCATTTCGCCAAAGTTACAAACTATCTTGACAACTCAAAGATGCTTAATACTGCTTCTTTTTTGTTAAACATACATAACAATGCTGAATGGTCACGTAAACAGCTCTCCTTCCTATGCCTAAAAAGAATGAGACACACAACAGCATGGCGATAGGGGGGGGAGGTCGAAAGACCGAAGTCGGCCTCTATGGACGGATTCTAAATAGGTGCCTCCCTGAAATCTATTATTTTATCCTAATTTTGTATGGCTAAATGAATGGGGAGCCGTTAAAAAAATGATAAAAGTATTCATAATAGAAGACGAAAAGCATATTCAGGAAGAATTGAAATTGCTTTTGAAAAGATATGAAAATGTATCAGTGGTAGGGGCTTGTACTTCTGTGGCAAAGGCGTTGCAAGTATTACCGGTATTGGACCTCGATTTGGTGTTGATGGATATACAGTTGGATGATGGAAAAAGTTTCGAAATCGTTGAGAAGTTGGGCGTTATAGATTTTGAGATTGTCTTTCTTACCGCTTATGACGAGTATGCCATACGTGCTATTAAGATTGGTGCCATGGATTATTTGCTCAAGCCTGTCAATGAAGAGGAATTGTATAATGTGTTAGCCGTTTTCGACAAAAGGAAAAAACAAGCCTTAACCAAAGAGCAAACCCAACTGATACTCCAAAATTACGATGATCCAAAAGAGCTGAAAAAGATTGTCGTGCGCACCATGCACGAGATCTTTTTTATAGAGATAGGGCAGATATATTTTTGCAAAGGAGATGGTAATTACACCACTTTTTACCTCGAAAATGATAAAAGAATAACCAGCAGCAGGCCTCTGCGCGAATATGCTGCTCTCTTACCCAACGATACATTTATAAAGACACATCAATCGTACATTGTGAACAAAAATTTCGTGAATTGTTACAAACATTCTCATGAGATTATTATGCATGACAACACCGTCGTGCCCGTATCTATGCGACACAAGGATAATGTGATTGAACAGCTCTCTAATTTGTAGGAATGGTGAATATGACCCCAAGTCCCCCCGCCAATTCTTACCTCCATTGCGGGTAGTCGAAATCTAAGAAAAAAAATAAATCAAATGAGAAAAATAATCTATTTTGTATTCCTTTTATTTGTGTTTTTAGCTGGTTGTTCATCGCCAGAGAATGTTGACTTAAACAAAATGTCTGAATATGAATTTCAAAGTTATATTCAAAAAGGTGTAGAAAGATGTGAGAATCAGCAGTTAAGTGTTCTTGATTATTTGGATAGTTTATCGGTTTCATCGGTTTTAGACGATCGCCACAAAGCACAGATAAATCTTCGTCGTACTATTTCTTTGTACTGGGAAGGCAAATTGGAGGCAGCAACTACAGCCTATAAGACCACGCTACAGCAAAATAACGGGGAGGTCAATGCGACACTTATTTCTGCGTACTACTTATTAGGTTCTATATTGCAGACAAAGAATCAGTTATATCAATCGCTCTATTATTATAATAAAGCGGGGGAGTTGTTAAGGAAATATGATATATATCATACGCTTCCCCTGACAGCAGATAAGATGCTGATACGCATCTCTTTCTCCAATAAATATCTTAATCAGGTTAATTCTGCCAATAGGTTTATGGATGCCGCTATTCATAAATATCATACATTGGGGGATACCAACAAACAAGAGGGGGCAAACCTCTATTTGGCCAAATGCTTTATGTTTTCCTCCAGAGAGAATCTCCATAAAGATTCGTTGGACTTCTACATTAACAAGGCCATGGAAATGGTTGGACAGGATAGCTCTGATATAGATATGGATAATCTTAATTATCTAAAAGCAGAATATTATTATAATACTCGACAAGTTGATTCTGCTTTGTTTTATATGCAACAATTATCGCAAGAGGTAAAAGATCAAGGTGTGGGTGATGAGATTAATTTGTTGAGCATTTACAGTAGAAAAAAGCAATATGAAGCTGCAGATAAACAGTTGTTAGCTATTCAAAAATTTATGGACAAAGGCTCCCTTAATGCGGAAGACTCGCTGTCATTCTTCAACAATTTGGTTGATTATCATTTGAGTAGAAATGAATATGCTAAAACACAAAAGGCGTTTGATACCTTTCTGGATTTTCAAGCTAAATTCAATAATAGAGAGGCCAAGAAAAATATCAATGAATTGGCTTCTGTCATCGACCTGCAACAAAAGGAGGAGGAGTTGGCGAAGGTGAAAAGAGCATACGAAATCAGCTTGCAAAAGCGGAACCTCATCATCACCGTAAGTGTGTTGTTATTACTGACCATGTTGGCGTTTTTAGGCTATATGAAGTCGCAATCTGATAGGCGTAAATTGTTTTTTGAGAATAGGGCTAATATGATGAAAATAAGGTTGTTACAAACCCAGATTAAACCCCATTTCATCTTTAATACTTTGGCCTCTATACAAAGTCTTATCAGGCTCAATCAAAACGATAGATCCATTAAGTATTTAAGCTCTTTTTCCCTGTTGCTTAGGCAGATCTTGGATTTGAGTAGAAATGCACGTATTTCGTTGGATAAAGAATTGGATATGATCAAAGCCTATGTCGAGATGCAAAAATTAAGAAAGCCTAATTTTGAGTTGAAAATAGAGCTCAGTCCCGAGGTAGAGGCTGCCAAGCATGACATGTATTTACCTGCACTTATTTTGCAACCCTTTGTAGAAAACGCCATTGTACACGGGTTTAACAACATTGATTATAAAGGTGAAATACGTATTCGTATAGAGGATAAATTAACCTATCTGTTTGTGCGTATTAGTGATAATGGATGTGGGTTGCAACCGCAACCAACCAACTCCAATACTTCGCATGGTATCGATATTATTCGTGAACATTTGCATACGTTGGCCAACGACTCAAAAACGCAGGCCGGTTTAGAGATAAAAAATCATACCGATACACATGGTACTTTAGTGGAGTTGAAGATTCCCCTTATGGTTTCGTAGTCTGTAAAACCGAATTTGCAATCATATTTCAGAAATTTGCATTCATCCTGTTCAATTTTACGTTCTCTCTTTTTGTCTGATATCGACGCTATATCTTTGTGGTAATTCACAATAAAAGCAATAAAATTATGGGCGTATTAGACAGAAAAATCACACAGTATGTAAGCTACAAAAAGACTGATGTAGAGGGGGTATCAGATTTCCTAAAGAAAAAAGTAGGCGAGAAGTATAAGGTCGTGTTTAAACAAAAAGGCAATGTTGCCAAACAAATGTTGTCCGGTGAAAAGGAAGACAATGTATTTGTTGAGAAAAACGCTTATCATCGTATACGTATAGAGTTGACGCATGTCCCTGCTAATCAAACAGAAGCTGGTAAAGAGGAATGGCTTTTTCATATCCTGAGAGCAGAGTTGAGTGGTTTTTTACGGGTTTTAGATAGAGAAACGGGTATGATCGGCTCTTTTATCATTAGGTTGATTTATGGCAATGCTGAAGAATTTTATAGCGATGTTTTTGAGGCTTTGCATGAAGAATATGCTTTGGAAGAGAGAGAACTTAATGTGGGTGTATCGGCACTCTTTAACAAGAAGAAATGATCTCCATACAAGACCTAAGAGTGCAGTTGTATGCCGAGCACAAAAGAGATATAAGGCTCACAATAATGCGTAATGCCTTGGCCCTAGTGGCTATTATGGTCGTTGTAGCTTTGATCTATTATTTGGCCTTTGCGCAGTCCATAGCCTATTTTCAGGGCATGGTTAGTTTTTTTGATTCATCTCAAAATCCCGGTGCCGGTACGTATAAATTAATAGTGTCGCTTGTTTTTACTTCATTGCTTATCTATTGGGTGTATGATGTTGTGAAGCAATTTCAGCGCCCCAAAGAGATAGAGGCATTTATTGCCAAGATAGAGGAAGGTTGTATCGGGGCTGATATAGCTGATTATAGGGTCTATAAGATTGTGATCCCCTTGCCTAAGATCAAATTTAAGTTGAGTCCGATTACGTTTATAAGCGTGGTTTTTTCGCAAGAGCGCAAAATTTATAGGTTGCCTATTCAATCGGCATATATACCCGATGTCAAAACATATTTGAGTGGTGTGGAGCGGTCGGAAGTGCGCAAGGCTTGGTACGAGCTCTATGATGGCGAGACTACCACCTCTACAGAAACGGATAAATTGAATTCCATTCAAGAATTTCGAACTTTTGTGAAGAATGAATTGGCGGCAGAAATTGATGCCATTGAAAACGCTAGAAAAAAGTCAAAATCAATCTACTATAAAGCGTTAGTGCCCGGTATTTTGATTGCTTTAGGATATTTGATTTTCAATCTTATGCACTCTTCAGGAAGCATTCACCTGGATTCCCAAACGCTGATCATTGGCTTTGTAAGTATCGCCGTTCTCTTCTACCTTATAATGCATGTAGGGGTGTTGCGTCCACGCCAAGGCATGGCTGTAGAACAAAGTTTTGATACACAATTCAAGACCAAAGTTTTCAATAAATTGGTACAATATATCAATCCTAAGTTTCGGTATATTATGCACGGACATATCGATTTGCCCGAATTTCTGGAGATGGGCTTTTTTGAGCAAAAGCATTATGATCTTACCGGAAATGACCAAATTATGGGTAAACATAGCGGTGTGCCTTTTCAGTTATGTGATTTGCAAGTGCAAAGAGAGCGTCAATTTACGAGAGAAGACGAAGCTCCAGATATGGTGTTTTCGGGGCAGGTGTTTATCGCCAAGTTCCATAAAACATTGAAAGGAGAGGTCTATGTGATCTCCAGAGAGGTGGATGGCAAATTTTACGCTTCAAGTGATATCCGTCGTCATCTTAACCATTTGGGAGAAAAAGTACGCTTGGAAGACCCCGAGTTTATGAAAATGTTTGAGGTATATGCCACCGACCAGGTAGAAGCACGGTATGTGCTCTCTTCGTCGCTTATGGAACGGATAAAAAACTTGGCCAAAGCTGACAAAAGGCATAAACTGATGATTTCCTTTAGAAATAATCGTATATCGTTGATTGATAATAGTTTAACGAATAATTTCGAGCTGTCTATGTTCAAGTCTATTACTAAAAATGAACAAGTGGTAGCCTTTTATGAAACACTGTGTGCACAGTTGCGCATCATAGATGATTTGAAATTGAATATAAATATATGGAAAAGAGAAGTCTAAAAGAGGATAAATGTGGTTTAATCATGTACAAAATAGTTTAAGCGTATGAAAAAGAATGTGTTTGTTTTAAGTGTAATGGGGATGATGGCCGTTCTATTTACGGCGTGCTCATCATTTAAAAGTCAAAAAATCAGCAACTCCCAAGATCTGTCAGCTGTTATGGAGATAGTAGCAAGCCATTTCCCTGATGATAACCTGTTGCATATCGCGATTCTGGCCGACGACCATTTGAGTGATAAGTTTGAGACTTTAAATGTGTATTATTATGAGAACGATAAGGTGTATGTGGCCACGTACTACGAATTTCAAGCGGGGTGGTTAGACCCTGAAAAGTCGCCTTTTCATGGTATAAAAAAGGCATCAAATAAGGTTAATCGTTTGAAAAAAGCAAGTGATTTTGACTTTGGTAATGTGCAAGAATTGTTGACTAAAGCGATTCTCTTTATAGAAGAAAATAGCGATGAGTTCGAGGATTTTAAATTGTATAGCATTGAGCAAGGCAGCCAACCCAATGGAGAGATGGAAACCAAATTTACTGTAAATGCTACGAAAAAAGATGAGGGTAGTACGAGACAAGGTAGAAATATTGTAACCACTTACTACGAGTTTAACTTTATCGTTGACGAACGGGGTGAAATAACATACCAAGAATAAAACTATAAACAGATGAAACTTCAGCACTATTTTTTATACCTCATCCTATTGGTCCTGGTAACGGCTTGTGGGGGCGTTTCTTCACCCACACTGGAGATGAGCAACAAAGAGGGACTTACAGCAATTAAAAAACTCCTGATATCGCATTGGGGAGAGGATACAGATTTTGTCTCTTTAAGTCTTATTTCAGCAGATGATTATGCGCAGTGTTTGTTTGACGTGGCTCGTTTGCAGAATAAAGATCATCAGCTTATCTATATGTATATCTCCAACCAGGTGGTGACAACAGAAACATCGCTTAAAGGGGACTTACTAAAAGTTAAACCCTTAAAGGTAAAGGATATAGATATTGATTCTATAATAGCATATAAAGAAAAGGCAGCTTCTTTAATCGTTTCAAAATCAGCCGATTTTATAGCGTTTCAGATTAAGGAGGTATCCTATTCCCTCTACTCGGATGGTAGGCAACATTGTGATTTAGAGTTGGTGGCTAAGAAAAAAGATATCTCTCCAACCATATATGGTAAGAGAGTCGCCCCCAAGTCTGCCTATTTTTCCTTTCATTTTACGGTTGATATAAGTACGGGAGAGGTGGTTTGTGTCTATGGATTAGACGATTAAGTGTCATTTTTTTGAACTCGTTTGGGTGGTGAAAGGTTAAACTCGGTCTTTATAGACAGACGCTAACTAAGGAGAATGATGATGGCTCCCACAACCATGATCAACGTGGCCAGACTTCTGCGGGCTAAGTGCTTTTCCCGGAAATAGCGGCCGCCCAAGAGTGTGGCAAAGAAGACGGAGGTTCGTTTGATGGATAATACCAGAGCCACCGCCCCGGTTTTTACGGCCAGGATGTGCGAGTAGCGATAGAGAAGGGTGAGGATTGCCACCGCAATGAGTAATTTCTGCGTTTCTCCAAATTGTTTTCTGAGCGGTTTACCCTTCTTCCCTCGTAACATAAATACCGTGAGGAAAATCAGGGTGTAAAAGAGCTGTTGTAAGGGTAAAAAGGCTTCCGGTGGGAGTTTATACCCTTTCAGCAGTGTTTTGTCGAGAATGGAGGTGGTTGAGAAGAGAAGGATGGCTCCAATAAGGTACCATTGGCTTCTGTGGCGGCGAAGAAAATAGAAGGGGGAGAGCCACTCTTTGTTCTCCAACTGAAGCAGATAGGTGCCTAACAGCAAAAGAGTCATCCCCCCAATTTCCGTGGGGGAGATTTTTTCATCCAATAAAAAGAATGCCAGGAGAGCCACGATGGCAGGGGTGAAAACCAACAGGGGAAGCGCATTGCTGATATCATTCTCTTTTAATCCCTTCATCACCCAAAGAAAGGCCGTTGCACCCAGAAGAGATTTGAGGAATAATAGTCCGATAGCTGTAAAACTAAGGCTCGGCAGATGGACAAAAAATAGAAAGGGGAGGGTGAAAACAGCAGTGATGGCCGAGACCATCAAAGAGAAACTTTGTGCATCATTTTTTAGGAGTGCCTTTTTCTCAAAGATTGCTGCCGTAGCAGAGCCGAGTGCGGAGATCAATGCCAGAAGTTGCCACATAGGCGTTGGAGTTTAGTTGTTAGGGTAGTGAGAAAACCTGACTTCCAATGCACAGAGGAGTATCGTTCTTCTAAAGTTCTTATGGACAGACACTAAATAGCATCTCTTTGACTTGGATATGTGCTATGGCATGGAGTGCCTGGATTAGGTTCTCGCGCTCCTGTTGGCTTCCCACCAGCTCGATGAGGAGAAGACCGCCGGATCCGCAACACGCTTCTGGTGAGATATCGTGTAGCCCGATGCGGGTTCGGATGCTACAACCGTAGCTGGTCAGGAGTTTTTGCACCTGTTGTGCCTCGTTTTTGCGATTCCCGATAAAGATTCCAAGAATTTGTATGGTTTCCATATTAACCAATTTCTTTTTATAGGGTTGACAATGAGATTAGATGGGGAAGGTCATCTCCTTAACTTCGATGCCTCCAATATGGGTTAATGCTTCAATCATCGTTTTTTGTGCCTCCTCTTCCCCTTGTAGGGTGAGTATGAGGAGGCCGATTCTTGAGCAGACAGCTTCCGACACTTCGTGGTAGCCCATGCGTGAACGGATGATATCTCCATATTCCGATAGGATGGTTTGGGTTTTACCCGCCTCTTTGATGCGATCCTTAATAAGGATGCCTACAATTCGTAAATTATCCATAAAAGGTGATTGTGTGATTAGAAGTAGAGGTCTCTCTCTCCCTGTTTGATTTTTTCTATTCGTTTTTTGATCTCTTCGGTGTTGACTTTATATGTTCCTTGCTCCAGTTGTGCCAACTCCTCGTTAATGCGTCTCCACCCTTTTTCGGCTACAGTGTCATCGGCATAATCCGAAATATATTCAGCCAATGTGAGCATGGCATTGGGGGTGCAATATCGTTTGATAAAGCCTGGTACAGAGAACTCCATAAAGTGCTCTCCGGTACGACCCAGTCGATAACAAGCCGTGCAGAAGGAGGGAAGGTATTTGTGATCCAATAGTTCATCAATCACATCATTGAGAGAGCGGTCATCAGAGATCTTGAACTGTTCTCGGTTGAGGTTCTGTTGCTCATTTTGTATCTTTGAGTATTCGCCTAGTTCGATTTTGGTACCGCCATCAATCTGGGAAACACCAAATTGTAAGACTTCACGTCGGATATCGGGATCCTCTCGGGCGGTTAGAATGAGGCCGGTGTAGGGAACTGCCAAGCGGAGGATGGCTACCAGTTTGGTGAAATCAGCATCGCTTACCTCATACTCGTTGGTGAGGTTTAGTTTCTGGGCGTCTTTGATGCGGGGAAAACTGATGGTGTGGGGGCCTATGTTATAACAGGCTTCCAAGTGGACGGTGTGGCGAACTAGCGCCAGCACCTCAAAACGCCAATCGTACAGACCGAAGAGCGCACCAATACCCACATCGTCAAGGCCTGCCTCTTGTGCCCTGTCCAGGGAAGTCAACCGATAGTCATAATCTCGTTTCTTTCCGCCGAGGTGATATCGGGCATAAGCCTCTTTGTGGTAAGTCTCTTGGAAGACTTGGTAGGTGCCAATGCCTGCATCTTTAACTGTTCTGAATCCTTCAATGTCCAGAGGGGCAGCATTGATGTTTACGCGGCGAATCTCTCCCTTATTCTTTTTTACCCCATAGGTGACTTTCACTGTATGGGCAATGTATTCCGGGCTATATTCCGGATGTTCTCCATAGACCAAAATGAGCCTCTTTTGTCCGTTATCTTCCAACGCCTCTACCTCCTTAATAATCTCTTGGTCGGAGAGGGTTTTTCGGATGGCCTCTTTGTTGGATACGCGAAAACCACAGTATTTACAGTTGTTCGTACAGCGGTTGCCAATGTAGAGAGGAGCAAAAAGGACAATACGATTGCCGTAAACCTTCTCTTTGAGCTTCCTGGCCCCCTCTTTGATCATCTCAATCTGTTCCGGTTTGTTGGCATTAACGAGGATGGCAGTTTCTGCCAACGTTAGTCGTTGCTTATCCAATGATTTTGCAATGATCTGTGCAATTTTTTCATCGGTAGCCTTGGCATTATGGAGATGGTTCCACAGTTCCTCTGCATCAATAAATGGTTGCATCCTTCTGTCAGGAATGGTACATTTTTCCGGTCTAAAGCGCATCTTCTTATGTGTTTGTTATAGGTTAAAAGTTTATGTCTGACGCAGGGAAAAGCGCTGATTTAACGTGGATGTCCCTTATTCGACCCAGTTGACCACTTAATGCTCCAAACTCATCTGTGGTGGCTTCAAGAATGATAGAGATGATTCCTATATCTTGAGTGCGAGAAGGAACTCCTTGCCTACCAATAATTAAGGAAGAGAAATTTGATAAAATCCTATTGACCGTATGAGCTTGCGCTATGTCGCGTAAAAGAATAATGATAGTGCCAATTCTCTTTTCCATCAGAATGCCTCCTTTGGGGTTGAATCTCAATGTTACATCCTTGGCTCAGAAATAATCCTCGCGTCAGATAGGGCAAAGGTATGCATTTTATTTTGTTTATTACAAGAGATGGATTGTATCAATTGTTATGCCAGCGTTAGAGGGTTACCTCTCTTGGGTATTTTGTTTGACAAAATAGGCGATCTTTTCCAAGGAGGTGATCATGTCATACTCCTCCAGATGAATCTGTTCAGGAACACGAAGCGACTTGGGCGTATAGTTCATAATCCCCTTAATGCCGACTTTTATTAAGCGATCGACAACAGGTAAACACGCTTCCGCAGGGAGCGTTAGAATGACCATTTTAATCTGTTTTTGTGGTATGACCTCTTCCAACTGGTCAATGGAATAACAAGGAACTCCCGAAAAGCGTTTACCGGTTTTTCCCGGGTCAATATCGAAAGAAGCCGTGATGGAGAGTTTGGCTCTTTTGCCATTGAAGTAGGAGAGGATTGCACGCCCAAGATTTCCCAATCCAATAATGGCTGCATTTTGGCCGAAAGGCGTGTCCATGATGTCGCCAATTAAGTTGATGAGATTTCGGATATCATACCCTTTGCGGAGTGTGCCGGAATAACCGATAAGCATAATGTCACGGCGAACTTGTACCGGCGTGATATGTAAAAGGTTGGCAAGTTCATGGGAAAAAATATGGGTATTCCCCTCTGTTAACTGATTGTATAATACCCTCCGATATTTACATAGCCTCTCTACCGTTTTGTTGGGTAATGTGTTCATGCGATCCTAGGGTTAAATGAGGGTTTTGTTACGCTTTCATATACAATCTTTTTCTTCTCCTCTTTGATGTTTTTCAAGAGAAGCGAAATTTGTCTTCATGCTCTCTCTTAGCAATCACGACAAACAGCTCTATATGGTCTCTTCCCAATGGTCATTTACCTTAGTAAACGCCCCCTTTTTCAGCCTTTGCAAGCGTTGAATTCGAACTCTCTATACAGAGGCCGCTCAAAACTCCGACTTTATGGAGAGACTCTACATAGAACCGCGTAAAGGTAGCGTTTAAATGTATACTAACAAGAACTTCTGTGAAAAAAATAACAATAGACCGTTATTGACGGGATATGGCTCTCTCTATTGCGGAGCGTAATTCGTGAGTTTATAGGGGGGTAATGGCTTCTAAGAACCATAATGTGGGTGTAATGCTATTGGATGAATCAAGCGGTTAAAACCTATAAAAAATAATCAACTTGTTGTCTGTTAGTGATCTGTTTTCTTGTTCTTGAACAGAGAATACTGTCGTCTGAAAGTTTTTGTAATAGGGGATAGTTGGGTAACTTAGTATGCCTGTTTAGCCGTTGGTTTTAGCCCTTCTGTTTTGTCAATTTTAGATACAGAACCTTAAAAACAAGCGCTAAGGGATAAAACCCTTAGGTGCTATGCTTAAGAATAGAGTCGTTTTTTATGAACTTTTGGATGCTTATGAACAGCGAAGAGATAGTTCTTGTAATAATTAAATAATTATGGTATATTTGTGAGTTCAAAGGGGTTTGTAATGAACAAAAAAGAAATTGTTATTTGTCTGGGAAGCTCTTGCTTCAGCAGATCAAATAAAATGACGGTTAGAGTAGTACAGAATTACATTGAGGAGCGTGATCTCAAAGAAGAGGTCTTTTTTCATGGGGCTCACTGTATGGGCGGATGTGACAGAGGACCATTTTTAGAAATTGATGGAAAACGGTATGAGAAGGTAACGCCTGATAATGTAATCCCATTATTGAATTCCATATTTGGAGAATAAGTTATGCCTGAGATTGAACAAGAATCATTGTTTCGTATCGATAAGAGTGCATGTGTGCGCTGTTATAATTGTATGCGATCGTGTCCGGTGAATGCTATTGTAATTGAGGAGGGAAAGACGAAACCTTCGATTCTGGAAAAGCGTTGTATCGGTTGTGGCCGCTGCTTTGTAGTGTGTGATTCCGGAGCCGTGTCCTATCGTAACTCTGTGGATGAGGTTGATAAGTTTTTGCAAGGAGAGGAGGATGTGATTGCCCTGTTGGGGCCTAGTATTGCCGCTGAGTTTACCGATATTACCGATTATCGAAAGTTGGTAGCGATGATACAAGCTTTGGGGTTTTCTCATGTTCAGGATGTCTCTTTTGGGGTTGATTTGGTTGCTAAGGGGTACGCTGAGTTTACCCGCAATTTTAAAGGGAAGTACTATCTCTTTGCCAACTGTCCCGTGGTGGTGAACCTGGTTAAGAAGTACCATCCTGATCTGTTGGGAAATATTGCTCCCTTGGTTTCTCCTCCGGTGGCCGCAGCTGGTGTGGTGAGAGAGAAGTATAAAGGTAAGGATGTGAAGGTGGTCTATTTTGGTCCCTGTATTGCCTCTAAAGATGAGATTGGGGAGTATCACGGCTCCCGGGCAATTGATGCCAACATTACCTTTTTGGAGTTGCGAGAACTCTTTAAGCGTTATGGGATTGATGAGAAGAATTATGAGTATGAGGAGTTTGATGAGCCACTGGGGTATAAAGGAGCACTCTATCCTATCTCCAATGGGATTCTTCAGGCCGGATCGATAGATGAGAGTTTGCTCTCGGGGAATGTGATCTCTGCCGATGGGCATAATGATGTGATGGAAGCCATTGAGATGTTTGAGAAACAGGGTGAAGAGATCAAGCACCATCTTAACCTGTTTTTCTGTGAAGGTTGTGTTATGGGGCCTGGAATGCAGAAGAGGGGAGAGAAGTTCTACCGTATGGCTATGATTACCGATTTTGCAAGTCGTTTGCTTCAGGATTTTGACTATACCCAGTGGCAGAAAGATATAGAACATTTTCAACTCGTAAATCTCCATCGTACCTTTGTCGCTGATGATCAGCGCCTGGAAGAGCCTCCTGAAGAGGAAATCGCACGGATTTTGGCACTTGTAGGGAAAAAAGATGCGCCGAATGATTCTGGATGTGGTATGTGTGGGTTCCGCTCCTACCGGGAATTTGCAGTTATGGTATCACATGGCTTGGCCGAACCGGAAATGTGTGTGGACTATGCCTTGCGGGTAAAGGAGGAACGGATCAAGATATTGACAGACTCCAACCGAAAGTTGGCCCGTGATCAGCGTGCCCTACTTCGTGAAGTTAAAGAGTCGCGTCAGGAGATTAACATGGCTAGAGAAGCAAGGGAAAGAGCTGAAGTTGTCCTGTTTCAGATGAATGCAGGGGTGGTGATTGTAGATCATGAATTTAATGTGGTTGAATCAAACCAGGCCTTTATTGATATGCTCGGAGAAGAGACTCGGGAAATTGCGGAGATCGTTCCCGGCCTCATTGGTGCCGACCTAAAAACGTTGTTGCCTCATTCCTTTCATAATGTCTTTAACTACGTTTTTGAACAGGATCAACCTGTATTGAATAAGGATATTCAAATGGATGAACGATTACTGAATATTTCGGTATTTCCCGTGAGAAGCAAGACCGTTGTTGGGGCCATTGTCCGTGATATGTTCCGTCCTGAAGTGCAACAGGAAGAGGTGATTAATAGAATGACAGAGGTTATTGATGAGAACCTTGCTATGGTTCAGAAAATAGGTTTTCTGCTCGGAGAGGGTGCCTCCAAAACAGAGAAGATGTTGAACTCAATAATTCAGTCTTACACAAATAAGAAATAGATAATCTTGTGAATCAGGACTTTTATATAGAGATCTTTTGTCGACAACGAAATCACGATGGGGAGAGAATCTGTGGAGATGTTTTCTTGAAAAGGAGAATTAAGGAGGAGAATCGTACTATTATTGTCCTTTCTGATGGTATGGGACATGGCGTGAAAGCAAACCTCCTGGCAACGCTTACCGCTACAATGGCCATGAATTTCACCCAAGAGCATAAGGATATGGAGCGTACGGCAGATATCATTATGAATACCCTTCCTGTTTGTGCAGAACGAAAAATTAGCTATTCAACGTTTACAATTGTCGATATCGCCCATGATGGAGAGGTTAAAATTCTGGAGTACGATAACCCCAGAGCCTGCCTTTTGCGGGGGGCAATTCCTTTGCCGGTGAAATGGGAAAAGATCGTGATGGAAACGGAGAATAATAAGGGTAAAGTTTTGAGAATATGTACGTTCCATCCGAGAAAGGATGATCGTATTGTCTTCTACTCTGACGGTGTAGCCCAGTCGGGTCTTGGTATTGATCAATATCCATTTGGGTGGGGCGAAGAAGCAATCAATGATTATATCATTGAATTGGTGAAAAATAAGCCCGATATCGCTGCCTCTACCTTGGCTTCAAAGATTGTGACACGTGCACATAAAAATGATCATTATACCTCAAAAGATGATACCAGTTGTGTGGCCATCTATTTTAGAAACCCTCGGAAGTGTCTTGTGTGTACCGGCCCTCCCTATGAGAAGAAGAATGATAAAATTCTAGGCAACAGGGTGAGAGATTTTAGGGGTTTTAAGATTGTAAGTGGTGCGACAACTTCTGACATAGTGGCTCGAGAGCTTGGCGTTGAAATTACGGATAGCTTCGAGTTTGATGATCCTGATCTTCCTCCGGTATCCTTTATGGATGGAGTAGACCTGGTAACCGAGGGAATCCTGACCCTCAGTAAAGTTTCGGATATCCTTAAGTCCTATAGTAATGAAGTGCGCCTAGGGAATGGACCTGCCGATCGGATTGTGAAGTTGTTGTTGCAGAGTGATGAAATTCACTTTATTATCGGAACACGGATTAATATTGCCCACCAAGATCCAAACCTTCCGGTAGATCTGGAGATTCGAAGAACTGTGATTAAGCGTATTGCCCGTCGTTTAGAGGACAAGTTTTTGAAAGAAGTTTTTCTGGATTACATATAAATAGCGTCTGTCTATAACGTCCGATTTCTTTGTGATGCTTCTCTTCCAAAGGGTCATTTACCCCAGTAAACTCACCTATTTTAGCCTTCGCAAGCCTCGAAGTCGAACGTTCTATACGGCCTCTTCTCAAAATGCTGACTTTATGGAAAGACACTAAACAGACACTAATGCTATGCGTTAGCGTCTAGTTTTCTGGAGGGGTACTCCACCGGTAGAGCATTTGAATCTCTTCTGCCCAGATGGCATCGTTGGGGGTTTCCAGGATGATGGGGATATTATCAAAACGAGGGTCTTGCATCATGCGGATAAAGGGGGTCTCTCCCAAGGTGCCTTGCCCAATACTCTCATGGCGATCTACGTGGCTTCCTAACCCCTTTTTGGAATCGTTGAGGTGGATCCCTTGCAGGTAATTTGCCCCAATAATGTCATCAAACTGACGAAAGGTCTCTGCGTAGCCTTCGGGGGTAAGGAGATCGTAGCCTGCTGCCCAAGTGTGACAAGTGTCCAGACAGACTCCCACTCGTGATTGGTCTTCCACATGGTCGATAATGGTGGCAATGTGGTTGAAGTTGAACCCTAGGTTGCTCCCTTGGCCTGCTGTATTTTCGATAACGGCCGTTACTCCTTTCGTTTCTGTTAGTGCAAGGTTAATGGATTCGGCGATGCGTTTTAGGCAGTCTGGAATGGCAATGCGTTTAAGGTGGCTTCCCGGATGAAAATTTAATTTTGTGAGACCCAATTGCTCACAGCGCTGCATCTCGTCAATAAAGGCTTCTCTTGATTTATGGAGCCCCTCCTTGTCGGGATGTCCTAAGTTGATCAAGTAGCTGTCATGGGGAAGGATATGATCCGGATGAAAATTGTACTGTTTACAACGTGCCTTAAACTCTGTGATGGAGTGTTCCGAGAGTGGTTTTGCTTTCCATTGTCGTTGATTTTTGTTGAAAAGAGCAAAAGCCTTTGCTCCAATACGGTGTGCATTGACGGGCGCATTCTCCACACCGCCGGATGCTGACACATGAGCACCTATATATTTTGTCATAGGACAAAGATAGCGATTTACTGGTGAAGAGAATGACTGTAGGGTTAGATTTTTTCTGGCATGGTAAGTCCCTGAATCACCACAGAGGCACAAAACAGCCCAAATAGAGCGGGCATATAGGAGATCGTGCCCCGTATGGATTTTTGATTCTTCGCATCATCAACCTGTTGCAGCGCCTCTTCGTTGGGCTTTTCAGAGGAGAATACCACTTTGAATCCCTCCCGGATTCCCAGCCGGTGAAGCCTTTTGCGAAAATAAAAGGCTAACTTGTCATTGTAGGAGTCTTTTACATCACTAATGGTCACTTTGCTGGGATCCAGTCTGCCCCCTGCTCCCATGGCGCAAACGATGGGAAGATGGCGCTTTAAGGCATGAAAGGTCAAAAAAACCTTAGGTGCTAAGGTGTCAATGGCATCAACCACATAGTCATAGGGGGCCTGCTCCAGCACCTCAATGATCCGATCATCCTTTAAATATTCATGCAAAGCAATCACCTCCACCTCGGGATTTATGTCCAACATCCGCTTTTTTAACAAATCTGCTTTCGATTGTGCTAACGTGGAGTTTAGAGCCGGTAACTGCCGGTTGAGGTTGGTTGTACTTACCGTATCACCATCCACAATGGTGAATTTTCCTATGCCTGCACGTGTCAAAGACTCAACAGCGTAGGCTCCCACTCCCCCCAGTCCCACCACAAGGATATGGGCCTCTTGTAACTTGCGCATCTTTTCACTTCCCAACAAGAGGGTAGTTCGGTCTGTCCACTGCTCCATAGGTTATCGTAAATACGGTTTTTTCGCTTATTTCCTTTTCTTTCTTTTGCGTTTTCGTTGAAACAACTCCTTGAAATTGTCAAACTCGGTGAAGTAGGATATCCCTACCCCCTGAGTGTAGGGAGAGGTACTTCTGAGCACATCCCGCTCGTTGGATTTATTAAAGGCTTTGACTCTTAAGCGGCCATCTTCTGTGATTTTGACTTCCACCGTTACATCTCCCACAACATTACTGGCATTTTGGGTATTGTCTGCGCCAATTACACCAATGTTTCCATCAATAATCACACGATCATTGAAGAGCTGCGTTCTCAATGCCACCTCCACCTCTTCCCGGGTAATCTCATCGCCGGGGCGGTAGTTTATTCCAATGTCAAAGTCTTTGCTGATTTGTGAGAGCCAGTTGCTTAATTGGTTGGTGAGAAGGTCAAATGAGGTGGCTCCCAAGCCGCTGGTGAGTGCAGAGTTGGCGTCAGAGAAGATGAAGGAGTTTAGAATAAGTAATGATAACATCTGTTGAGCCATAATGGTGTTGTTGGATGTATCAATTGTGCTGAAAATAAGGTCTCTGATGTCGTTTTCAGCATTGGGCATTGCAATGTTAAAGTCAATGATAGGATTGGATACAGAGCCTTTTAGGCCAAGGACACACTCTACGGGAACTCGTTGACTGCTGAGGGTCGTATCTGCTGTGGGAAGGCCGTTTAGCCCTGCACGAACATGATAAACCGCTTGAACATTGATTGTTGCATCATCAGGATCACCTGCGAGTTTTAGGGTGCCCCCTGGGCGGATTTCAAATGATTTCCGGATGAGGTCTTGCAGCGTGAATAAAAAGGTTCCTCCGGCAATTTCATAGTCCCCAAAGATTTCGTAATTGTTGCGCTCATCCATAAGAAACTGAATGTCTCCGTAGCCATTGAGTTTCATCTCTCCCATATTATCCGGCAGATAGATGTAGAGGTTTGTGTTGTGATCTACCTTCATCCGAGTATCAATGGCTATGCTTCCGGATTTTTTTTGCGGTGTGAGAATTTCTCCTATCAATGTGTCGTAGGGGTTGACAAAGGTGATGAAATCGCTCATCCCCACATCTACACTGTGGGTGACAGGGATGTATAGGTCTGTTCCCTTATCGGTGTTGATATTGGCTTTCAGGTAGAGTTGGTCGAGAAGCCCTTTTATTTTGAGATTTCCGGATGAATAGATGCTTCCATAAAATTGCGCGTTATCCATACCGGTAGTGTGTAATACATTAAGCTTTTCAAAGGCCAAATCCATATCCAGGTTGAAATCTTTGAAATGATTATGGGTGAGCCCTCCATTGATAATAAGCTGATTTGCATAGGGATCATTGATGACAAAGTCCTTAAAGGTGATGCTGTTTTTCATAAAATAAATCTCATCAGCAAAGGTGTAATCCACTTTTGTATAATCCACCTTCATCCCTGTTCTGAAGAAGAAGAGTTTTCCTGTTAACTCCGGCTCCTTAGGGGTTCCCAGCGCTTTTAATTTTCCCGATACTCTGCCATTTAGCTGGGTGGCGATACCCGTCAGCCAAGGTTTGATCACTTGGACATTAAAGTTTTTCATGCCAATGTCGAAGTCGAAATGACCGAATTGAGATGGGGCGTAGTACCCGTGAACATAGAGGGTGGTGTCAGAGCCAATATTTCCGGTATAGATGAGATCGGCATTGACATCAATGTGTTTCCTTCGTTTATTCCAAGAGGTTTTAACAACCATATCCCCCAGGTGTTGTTTGTTCAACGTGAAATCTTTTACAAAGAGGTTCCCGGCCAGATGAGGCGTGTTATATAGGTTGGAAACATTCACAAACCCATCTAGCATACCGTTAAAACGAACCTCTTTTGGGAGGAATATGTCTAGAATCTGTAAATTCATCTGGTCAAATTTGGCATGGAGTGTGTCCAAGGGATTGCGAGAGATACTTCCATGAAAGATGAAATCCTGATTTTTACTGGTTAATCCCACATTTTTAAACTGCTTTACTTTTTCGGAAAGATGGATGTGGTTATGGGGATAGAATTGCCAAGTCGTATCTCTGAATGTTAACATATTTTCTTTCACTCCAATGTCAATGGCCGGAAAGTTACTGAGTGATAGATAGGCGTTTAAATAGCCTTTATAATGATCTGCTTCAGAAAAGTCATCGTACTTCATGCCCACGTGTATGGAGTCTTGAATGGCCAATGCATTGATGGTGAAATTCTGAAGTCCGATGGGTACGGTATCACTTTCAGACTTCATAAGGATGATCTCTTTGCTCGCGATTGTCGTGTTGCTTTTGAGGGAGTCAAGGGTTGTTTCCATGGCTATTTCATCCATGGTAATTCCTCCAAGAAGGAGCTGTTTGGCTTGTACCCCAAGTGTGATTTCTTGAGTTTCTCCATTGTATCCTATGGCCGTGCGAGAACCTTTTGCAATGCGTAGGGGTGGAAAGAAGATGTTCAGCAGGTCATGGGTGTTTTTCCAGGTGATCTCTGCCATAAAATCCGTTGAGGGGTAGGAAAAGAGGGCTTGTGCGCGCTTTTGCTGCATAAGCTGAGGCATGATGTTGCCGAGGTAAGAGGTGGTTGTAGAGACAAGATCTGCGTAGGGAATGCTGCTTGTGGAATATAGGTCGAAGAGATCAGACTGTATGGTGAAAACTTTGTGAAGAGTGGTGTCGGAGAAGCTTTCTTGCTTTGCAAGAAGATGATCAATCCTCATTGTTTTTCCTGCAACATCGTAAAGGAGGGTGTCCAGAGAGAGGGTTCCGTTTATCTTATCCGGTTTATAGCCATATAGGTCCGCAGAAATGGTGCCGGTGAGCATGGATTTGTGGGTGCTATCTGTGAAGTGCAGGCCGTACAAATCAGCCTTTTTAATGGCTATTGTGAGGTTGGTGTGAGGCTCATGGCTATCAAGATCTACCGTTCCTTCCACATTAACGGAGGCCAATTCATCATGCAGTACCACTTTCCCCTGTGCCGTTTGGTTTTCCATGGAGGCGTTGACGGCAATTTGATTCAGTTGATTCTGCATAAACCATAAGGAGTCGATGGATCCCTCTACATTGATAACCATGGTTTTGGGGTCGGTACCTCGTCCTTTCACTTTTAATTGAACATCTACGTGCTCCAATAGCTCTTGTTGCAAGGAGAGGTTTCCCAGTTGAATTTGCTTGCCCTCAATGGTTCCGTTGTAGGCGATCTCCTGAGTCATCTTGTCTTTGTAAAGATGGATATTGGTAGCTACCTCGCCCAAATTAGAGTGTAATGTTGCCTTTGAATTAAAGTTTGTAATACTTCCTGTAAAAAAGCCTTTGATGCCTCCATATTTTAGGGAATCCAGATGGGGGGGGAGTTGGAGATATCGTACGTGCTCTTTGCTCGGAAGCCGTAAGGAGGTAAGATCCTCTTGGGTACAGTAGGAGTCTTTCACATGAATATCGAAGTGTGTGTGTGCAACGTCAGGAAGGCCTCGGGTGGTAAAGTCGACCAACAGACGGGTGTTTTTTCCCGTAAGAATTTTTAGATTCTTTGCCCCTAGGTTGGCGACACTTCCTGAGACTGATCCCGTGATCCAAAGAAAATTATCAAGTCCTTTAAAGGGGGGGACGAAGTATACAAGATCATCCAGTGCTAGTCTGGAGGGTTTAAAGTCTCCCTTCATCTGCACATCATTCACAAAGTCACGAAATGAACCGAAATTATCGTATGTGAGGAGGTAGTCAAAATCAAGGTTTGAAGAGGGCGTCTTTAACTGCATCTCTTCCAGTTGAATTTTTTGGGAGGACAAGGCCATTTCCCCTTTCAGCGAAGAGACGGCAAATCCACTGCCTTCTAAGAATTCAAGGTGACGTATCTTGGCTGAGATCAGGGTGTCGGTGAAGAGAAAATCTTTAATCTCTCCGTATAAATCCTGGATGATATTATGATTCCAGTCAATCCCATAGGGGATGGGTTTCTGGTTGAAGTTGCGGTGTTCGAAATGCACTTTGTGGAGCGAGACTCGCTTCACGTTAATGCTCCAGGGGTTTGGTGATTTCTCTTTCTTGGGGGAGGAGTCCGTCTTGGAACCTAATGGCCCCAGTAGTGCCATGAGATTGGTGGTTGAGTCTCCCACCTGAGTGTGAAGCATAAACACCAGGCTATCTGTGGTTACCTCTGCCACTTGGATTTTCCGTGCTTTTAAACGAATGCTAAACCGCGTAATATCAAGACTTTTTACCGATAGGATGGGCTTCTCATGTTTATCGTAGACCTTCAAGTTTTCCAACCCTACAGTGATGCCGGGTTTAATAGCGAGGCTCTCAATGGAGATATGAGCATTAAGTCGTTTGCTCAACAGGTTGGCCGAATAAGAGGCTAGCCTGGATTGTATGGAAGGGAGTGCCAGCAGGGAAAAAAGGAGCACCAAAGCCAGAATAAGGTAGCTTAACGTACTAAAAACTATTTTCCAACCCCTTTTTTTAATAATTTTGTCCTCCTGATCGTTATATTAATTGATCTCCTGTTCGTATGGATATAAATATTCTAGCCATAGAGTCCTCTTGTGATGATACTTCTGCCGCGGTTATTCGTAACAAAACAGTCTTGTCTAACATCATTGCTTCTCAGGATGTTCACAAGAGCTATGGGGGAGTCGTTCCGGAACTTGCCTCCCGGGCTCATCAACAAAATATTATTCCTGTAATCCATGAAGCCTTAAAAAAGGCAAATTTAAGTAAAAATCAGTTACATGCTGTGGCTTACACGCGCGGGCCCGGACTCTTGGGTTCTCTGCTCGTGGGAGCCTCTTTTGCCAAGACTTTTGCCTTGGGATTGGGGATCCCTCTAATCGATGTAGATCATCTTGATGCCCATATCTTAGCCCATTTTGCCTATTTGCCCGGGAGAGAGTATGATCCACCCGTATTTCCTTTCTTGTGCCTCACCGTATCGGGAGGGCATACCCAGATCGTGGAGGTTAAAACACCATTTGAAATGGAGGTTGTCGGACAAACCATCGATGATGCTGCCGGAGAAGCCTTCGATAAGGTGGCTAAAATCATGGGACTGCCCTATCCTGGAGGGCCGGTTATTGACCGTTTGGCTAAGGAGGGAGACCCCTCAGCCTTTGCTTTTCCCCATCCCCGGGTTGCCGATTTTGACTATAGCTTTTCCGGTCTGAAGACCTCTTTTCTCTATTTTCTTCGGGATGAATTGAAAAAAGATCCGCAGTTTATAGAGAAAAACCGCAATGATCTTTGTGCCTCTATTCAAAAAACTATTGTAGATATTCTTCTGGAAAAGTATGTGAAAGCAGCTCATAAGAGAGGTATCTATCACCTTGCTGTGGCTGGTGGAGTGAGTGCAAATTCCCTATTGCAGCAACAGTTGCGTACTGTTGGAGCGAAGAATCATTGTAAGGTTTATATCCCACACTTTGAATTGACTACCGATAATGCGGCCATGATCGCTATTGCCGCATATTTTAAATATCGGGAGAAAATGTTTGGTTCAGAAAAAAAGATACCCTATTCAAGAAGTAACTTAAAATAGTATTGTTATGAAGATGAGAATGTTTTTCTGGGTAGTCCTGATACTAAGTTCAGTGACAATTTTTGCCCAAAAAAGAGCCATGACTCCTGAAGACCTTTGGCGTCTGGGACGGGTAAGTGATATTCAAGTGAGCCCCAATGGGAAGACCATCCTCTATGGCGTTACAACTTATGATTTAGCGGAGAATAAAGGGAGTAGAGATTTGTTTACGGTGTCCGTGAAAGGGGGCGAGAGCAGGCAGGTTTCCAATTTCAAGGGGAGTGAGTACAATGGTGTATGGCGCCCGGATGGGAAAAAGATAGCTTTTATCTCAACGCAGAGTGGTTCCCCTCAAATATGGGAGTCCTCTGTGGATGGGAAAATAAAACGGATGATTTCCGATGAAAAGGGAGGCCTTGTGGGCTTTTCTTATTCTCCTCGTGGAGATAAGATCTTGATGGTGAAGCGTGTTAAGCTTGAACGTTCTCCTCAGGAGGTTTATTCGGATATGCCGGAGAATACGGCAATGATCTTTGATGATCTGATGTATCGTCACTGGGATAGTTGGCATGATTATGCCTATAATCATATCTTTATTGCTGACTATAAGGATGGTAAGATCTCTAAAGAGAAAGATATTATGCGATCTGAACATTTCGACTCTCCCGGAAATCCCTGGGGGGGAATGGAACAGATTGCCTGGAGTGATGATGGAATGTATGTTGCCTACACCTGTAAAAAGTTGAGGGGAAAGGATTATGCGTTGAGTACCAATACCGATATCTACCTCTACAATGTAAGAACCGGTACGACAAAGAACATTAGTCGGGGAAATAAGGGATACGACAAGGATCCGGTCTTCTCTCCCGATGGTAAGAAAATTGTATGGCACTCAATGGAAACTCCCGGTTTTGAGGCCGATAAGGATAGAATCTTCGTCTATGACATGGCGACAGAGAAGATTATGGACTACAGCGAGGGGTTTGATCAGAGTTCTTCCCATTTTGTGTGGAGTAAGGATAGCCGTTACCTCTACTTTATCTCCGGTTATCACGCAACTTATCAGGTCTACCAGTTGGATATGGAGACCAAAGAGATCCTTCCTGTTACCGAAGGACGCCATAATTATCAGGAGTTACAGGTGGCCAATGGTAAGACGCTCGTGGGGACAAAGATGGCCATGGATATGCCTACAGAAATCTACGCGATCTCTCTGGATGGAGGGAAAGAGAAGGCGTTGACCTTTACCAATAAACATGTGCTTAAAGAGTTTGAAATGGGGAAAGTTGAATCACGTTGGGTGGAGACCACTGATGGAAAACAGATGTTGGTGTGGGTCATCTATCCTCCTTTCTTTGATGAGCATAAAAAATACCCGGCACTGCTCTATTGCCAAGGAGGGCCACAAAGTGCGGTGAGCCAGTTTTGGTCTTACCGTTGGAACTTCCAGATGATGGCTGCCAACAATTGCATTGTGGTGGCTCCCAACCGTCGCGGTCTTCCCACTTTCGGTCAGGAGTGGAACGACCAAATCAGCGGGGATTATGGTGGACAGAATATGAAAGATTACCTGAGCGCCATTGACGCCCTGGCCAAAGAGCCCTATGTCGATGAAGAGAACCTCGCTGCTGCAGGAGCAAGTTATGGGGGCTATTCCGTTTTCTGGTTGGCCGGAAACCACGATAAGCGCTTTAAGGCCTTTATCGCCCATTGTGGTATCTACGACTTTACCAGTATGTACGGATCTACAGAGGAGTATTTCTTTGTGAACCACGACTACGAAGGAGCCTACTGGCAGCAACCGGTACCCAAAAGTTACGATTTCTCCCCCCATCTTTTCATCCATAAGTGGGATACTCCCATTTTGATCATCACGGGAGCCAATGATTTCCGGATTCCCTATACGCAGAGCCTTGAGGCCTTTAATTCCGCCCGGCTTCGCGGTATTCCCAGCCGCCTGCTCTTCTTCCCCGATGAGTCGCATTTTGTGCTTAGGCCGCAGAATAGCGTGGTATGGCAGCGGGAGTTTGGTAACTGGCTCTCCACTTGGTTGAAGATGGAGGAGAAATAACCGTTTGTCTATTTTTCTTTCTAGAACGTCAACACCTTATCGCTCTCTATCACCCATTCTGCTAAGGCTTGCATGGTTGATTTTTCCGCCCCTTCAAAATAGGGGTGGTTCTTATAGATGCCACAACGCGACATGCAGGTGCCACAAACCTTGACAGGAACGCCCTTTGCGATCAACTCTTTTAACAGTTGTGATAGGTCTTGGTCGTAGTTTTCCGGTGGCTTGCAGACATCTCTTGCCATGTCTACGGAATCGTTCATTAAAAAGATACGTACCTCCGCTTGATTCTTATGGAGGGTTTTGGCCAGTCGAAGTCCATTCCATGTTACATCGGTGTTGTCGTAAGGATCTCGATTGAAAATGATCAGTGTTTTCATTTGTTTATATTTTGTAGCCTTTGGCTTTTAGCTGTTAGCCTTTGGCTTGGGTTAATGGCAACGTTTACAAAAAAGGTCTTCCAACTTCGGTTTTCCGTTCCCATAATCGTTCTGCGGTATGGTTAAAAATTAGTTATGGATGTTTTTTCTCTGTTTACGATGATATCGTATCATTACCGCATGTCAATAAGCTCCACATCAGGATGTTTGGAAGGGTCAAACGTGAAAATGGATACATCGTTAATCTTCCCGGTGAGGAATTTATTGATGATATAGTGAACGTTTCCTTGTGTGCTAAAAAGGGTGATCTGGATGGGCTCCATGGTGCTCTCATCAATCTCCAACTGAGCCGAAGAGAAAGGCATCTCCTTCTCTTTGGGGGTGAGGTCGATCACATGGATGGCCTTGGGCCCCACACGGTAAGTCCGGTTGTACGTAGCTGTAAAATTCTCTCGGTAAGAGGAGAAGATCGTGGTAGGGAGAAAGGCATCTTCGCTCTCTTCCAAAGTGTTCAGTTGCACCTCTTCCACCTCCGGGATATAGGTCCATAGGGATACGCCGTCACAGATGAATACCTGTCCCGCCATCTCAAACCGGAACTTATCTCCTTTCATCTTTAGGGTTCCGTGGTGGCGTTTATGGGCGGGCTGTTGCCCCTCCTCGAAACGGTATTCAAATGCCACTGTCAAGGATGTTTCGTCTGTGATCCGTTGGTAGAATTGCGCAAGAATTTCGTCGGCTCTGTTTTGGGAAACTGCCGATAGGGTGGCCAACAAGAGGGCAATAAGAGAGATGAGTACTCTTTTCATAATGATTCTTTTTAGGGGTGAAGGCACACCTTAAAATAGCGGTGGGTTTTCCTTTTCTCCTTCACGCGCATAAAGATCTTTCAAAAATTGTTCCAAAGCCATCTCTGAGCCTACTCTGACTTCACGGGCTTTGCTCCCTTCAGAAGGTCCCACGATACCTGCCAACTCCAGTTGGTCCATAATTCTCCCTGCCCTGTTGTAGCCCAATTTTAACTTGCGTTGGAGTAGGGAGGTGGAGCCTTGTTGGTTCATTACAATGATTTGTGCAGCCTCTTCAAAGAGAGGATCTCTTTCACTGCTGTCAAATTCGGGGGATTCACTTCCTTCTTCGTCAGGAACTTCCGGAAGTGCAAAGGCCTCAGGATAGCCCCGTTGGGTGCCGATAAAGTCGGTGATTTCTTCTACTTCGGGGGTATCTACAAAAGCGCACTGTAAACGGGTGATTTCGCTCCCCGTACTTAGGAGCATATCGCCTCGCCCCACTAGTTGGTCCGCTCCGCCGCTGTCAAGAATGGTACGGCTGTCCATTTTCGATACCACCCGGAATGCGATACGTGCCGGAAAGTTGGCTTTGATGGTTCCCGTAATGATATTGACCGAAGGGCGCTGGGTGGCGATGATCAGGTGGATGCCGATGGCTCGCGCTAACTGTGCCAGCCGGGTGATGGGCGCCTCCACCTCTTTGCCGGCAGTCATAATCAGGTCGGCAAACTCATCCACAATCAATACAATATAGGGAAGATAACGGTGACCCTCATTGGGGTTTAATCGTCGCTTGATAAAACGCTCATTGTACTCTTTGATGTTCCGAACCTGGGCATCCTTCAGCAGGTTGTAGCGATTATCCATTTCGATAAGCAACGAATTAAGGGTGCGCACCACCTTTCGGGTATCCGTGATGATGGCCTCTTCCGAATCGGGGAGCTTGGCCAGGTAGTGTCGCTCAATGCGGTTGAAAAGGGTGAGCTCTACTTTCTTAGGGTCCACCAACACAAGTTTGAGCTCACTGGGGTGTTTTTTGTATAAAAGGGAGGTCAAGATGGCGTTCAACCCCACCGATTTACCCTGTCCGGTGGCCCCGGCAATGAGCAGGTGCGGCATTTTGGTCAAATCCGCCACAAACGATTCGTTGGCGATGGTTTTGCCTAACCCGATGGGGAGTTGGAATTTACTCTCCTGAAACCGGGCACTGTTGATGATCGACCGCATGGAGACGATTTGAGGCTTTTGGTTGGGCACCTCAATGCCGATGGTTCCCTTTCCGGGAATGGGCGCAATAATACGGATGCCCAGTGCTGAGAGGCTGAGGGCAATATCATCCTCCAGGTTCTTGATCTTACTGATTCGTATGCCGGGGGCGGGAATGATCTCATACAGGGTGATGGTAGGCCCTACGGTCGCTTTGATGTGCTCAATGCTGATGGCATAGTTGTTCAAGGTGCTGACAATATTGTTCTTGTTCTCCTCCAACTCCTGCTTGTTGATACTCACATCCTCTTTGTCATATTTTACCAGAAAGTCGGCTTTGGGAAAGATGAAGTCCGGAAGATCAAGGCGGGGGTCATACTCTGACTCAATGTGGTAGTGTGATTGTCTGTCAGGACGTTTAATGGTCTCCTCCTTCTTTATCTCCTCAACGCTAAGCGTGATTTCCTGTTCTTCCTCCTCTTTTTTCTCCTGTGGCTCCTTCATAGGGGGCATCTCAAGTTCAATGCTCCCCGACAAGGGAAGATCCTCTTTCTCCGGCTCTTCATCCTCCTCCCTAACAGCAAATTCATGGGTGTTATAAAGATCTTCTTTGGGGAGTGGGGAACCGCTGGTCTCTTTTTCCGATCTCTCTTTATCCTCTTCCTCCTCCTCCCTCTCTCTTCGTTTGAGGGAGAGAAAGATTTTGTGGATATTTAATCCCATGATGAGATAGGTAAAAAGGAGAAATAAGAGAAGAACGATGAGAAAGGGTTTCCCAATGGCCTTTATCAGTAACTCTTTGAGGTAGAGTCCCAGAGAACCTCCCAGTATCATCCATGGCTCTGTATGGAAAAGGAGCGACATCGTTATGGGGAGCCAACAGAGCCAAAAAAGCGAATGAGTGATAATCCGGTACGTCTTTATGGGGCGGTTTTTGAAGGTTCGCTTGATGCCGGTGAGCAGTGCCCATAGGGCAAAGGCATAGGCACCTATGCCAAAGGAGAGGGTGATAAAAAACTCTCCTATCTTTTGTCCAAAGTATCCCGCCGCATTTTGAATGCCCGCTCCCACCACAAGGTAGTTCCATAGATAGGAGGTGAATGAGGTGGTAAGATAGAGCGCAATGATGATCAGAAGAACTCCCGTAATGAGGATGAACCGTTCATCTTTCAAGAGGGAAGGACCTTTTTTTTGCTTTGAGGGCGTAGAAAGATTCTTCCCTTTTTGTTTCTCTTTTTTCGGGGAGGAGTCCTTTAATACATTCTTTTTTATGGCATTGGATTTCGACATGCTTCTCTTACATTAGAGTACAAATATAGGAAATAGGGAGGAATAACGTTGAACTATTTTGTTTATGGGATGTTCTTTGAAAAAGAGGAGGCGTGATGCGTGTGCTATGGTGGATGCTGGGGTTTAGCTTTCTGCTGATAAACAGTTATAGTCAAGAGATAATGAAAGAGGTGGAGTTAACCTCAATGGAGAGGTATGTTATAGAGGAGAGAGGTACAGAGCCTCCCTTTTCCGGGGTGTATGTGGATTTTAAAGAGGCAGGATCGTATCATTGTAAGCGTTGTGGAGCTTTGCTCTACCGCTCAGAGGATAAATTCGACTCCCATTGTGGCTGGCCTTCCTTTGATGATGAGGTGGAGGGTGCTGTTCGGCGTCTACCCGACGAGGATGGGCGACGTACAGAGATTCGTTGTGCCGCCTGTGATGCCCACCTGGGACATCTCTTCCTGGGGGAGAGGCTGACTCCTAAAAATGTGCGTCACTGCGTGAATAGCGTCTCACTCAATTTTGTATCACTAAAAGAAAATCAAACCGTAAAGATGGAACGTGCAATCTTTGCCTCGGGCTGCTTCTGGGGAACCGAATACCATATGTCTCGAAAGAAAGGGGTGGATGCTACTACCGTTGGATATATTGGAGGAAAGGTAAAAAATCCTGATTATCAAATGGTATGTAGTGGCTCAACGGGGCATCAGGAAGCGGTAGAGGTATGGTTTAACCCGGAGGAGGTCTCTTACCGGGAACTGCTGATCCTCTTTTTTGAAACCCACGACTTCACACAGACAAATGGTCAAGGGCCGGATCTTGGAGAGCAATACCTCTCTCGTATCTTTTATGTGAATGACATGCAGCAACAAGAGGCCGAGAAGACTATTGCCTATCTCCAGGAAGTCAAAGGATACAAGGTGGCCACAAAGGTGCTTCCGGCCACGGAATTTTATCCCGCAGAGTCCTACCATCAGGATTACTATACAAAGAAAGGATCTACCCCTTATTGCCATGCCTGGCGTCCTATCTTTTAAGCGGTTAACCTGAGTGCGATTGAAAAATGTTCCAGGAGATGGATGGTGATTGTGATGATCAAAGATCCAGGCTCTTGAATGACTTGCCTGTTGATGGGTAAGAAATCCCGGTATGTGCGGTACAAATAAGGTGACTTTTTTCGAATTTGCGGATTTCTTTCGCAGCTTCTACAGTCTTGGCGTGGTTCATATTAAAAGGACGATAAAAGGGCTTTATAGATCCATTTTGGGCAATCACAGCATCACCACTGATGAGAATATCTTCATTAATTTGATACATGACATGCCCAATGGTGTGGCCGGTTGTATAAAGCGTTTTTACGATCGTTTGATCGATCATAACGGTTTGCTGGTCTTCCAGCAATCTATACTCTCTTGTGATTGTAGGATTTCTATAGCATATCATCCGTTTTCTTTGGCCGTTGATTAAGGGCTCTTCCGCTCTTCCCAAATAGCAGGTTGCCTTGGGGAAGAGGGGAAGGCCTTTTGCGTGGTCCGGATCGCTGTGTGTAAGGAACACGGTGGTAATATCTCCGGGATCGATCCCTAATTTTGATAACTCTTCCACTATTTTATGATCACCGTATCCGGTGTCAAAACAGAGGGTTTGATGAGCTGTTTTGTAAATAAAGAAATTTACATCCCTGTTTTTTACCGCAAATAGAGCCTCAGTGATCCTTTGGGTTTCCACGGGATAAAAGAAGGCATGGTAGATAGCCCCTAACTTGGGCAATACCGAATGGGTTTGCTTTTTATAGCGAAGATAGGTTTCACCGAAAGCCTTTGTTAAGAGACGATCCTCTTTTCGTAGCAGAAGTTTTAAGATTCCATAGCTGAGGGGGATGGTGGCTAAAAGTAACCATGATTGTATGATAAAACATAGGCCACTTACGACAAATAGAATGCCTGAATAGATGGGATTTCTTACAATTCCATAGGGCCCCTTGGTGGCCAGAATACCTTTTAGGATGCACTTGTCCACCTCCTTGCCGGCAGCTATCCATAAATATAGGCCAAATAGGATGCATAGCCCCCCAAAAACATAGCATAACCCTTGATGAAACATCACATACTCCGGATAGATGAAGGTAAAGCCTCCGGCTATTCCCAGAAGTAGGAGGTTTGAGACGCCATACAGGGGACCAACTCCCCAGAATGACATGGGAGGCTTTGTTTGTTTGTGATTCCGGTTTTTCTTACTCATCGCCTTTCGTATCTCTTGAATATGGGGGTGCGAACGTTTCCTTAGATCTGCGTTAGCGCGCTTCTTTATGGTTTATGTCCGTTCATTCGGGATGGGGAATGACAACACACAAAGGTAATGAAATTAAGGGAATTGGAGAAATCACAAAACCCCATAGCGGCCATTGGCTGCCATGGGGCTTGTCAGAAAGAGTCTTGTGAGAGGGTTCCGCTTACATCCCTCCGAACATGCTTTTCAGTTCTTCTTCTGTAACCTCTTGATATTCGTCTGAAAGGATAAAGTCACTCTTCTTTACATTCCCTTTCTTCACTTTCATGACAGAAAATTTCATCTTCATCTGTCCCATATCCATAATGTACTCAAAGGGGAAACCTTCAATGCCTTCAAACTCATTGTTAAAATCCATAGCAGGACTATAGATCTCATCGGTGTAGTAAACGTCTGTTTCAATCTCCTGACCTGTTTCCAGGGTCATGGAGACGGTAGCCATTTTACATTTGTATCCCGCAATCTCTTTGGTGTCGCCGGTTTTCTCTATCACCGGTTTGGGGGCTTCTTCCTTTTTTTCTCGTATCATTTCCGCATCCATGATAATCTTGAATTTTTTTCCCATAGCCTCCATAAAGGTGATCATGCTTCGTTCTTTTGCATTAATGATCTCCCCTTGGGTATAGAGGTTGGTGGTCATCTCCATTTTGCCCATGTAGTCCTTGGTTGTAAAGGTCATAATAGTTGGCAACTGAGCCTGCATCATGGGGTCTAATTCTACACCAGGATAGGTGATTTGGTAGGTGATTACCCCCTTAAAGGGTTTTTGAGCTTGGGCAGAGGGCGTAAATGCAAAGAGAAAGGCAACTGCTGCAAGCAGAATGGTAATTCTGTTTTTCATCGTTATCTGTTTTAGTGTGAGTAAATGCAAATTTATTGAATATTTCGTAATAATTTGTCCCATCGGATCTTGCCATTAAAGAGGCTTCGGTTTTTATCCAGTGAGAGCCATACGAAGGAGGCTTTTCCCACAATATGGTCTTCGGGTACATATCCCCAGAAACGACTGTCGGCACTGTTATGACGGTTATCCCCCATCATCCAGTAGTAGCCCATCTTTGGGGTGTAGGTATTGGTCTCTTCTCCATTGATAAAAATCTTTTCCCCCTTGACCTCAAGGGTATTACCCTCATAAACGGTGATCATTCGTTGGAAAAGTGGGAGGTTTTTTATGTTCAATTCGATGGGAACACCGGCTTGAGGGAGTGTAAGGGGACCATAGTTGTCCACCGTCCATTGGTAGTTGGTGTCGTAGGGGAAAAGGTATTGTTGTGCACCGGATTGGAAGTAGTCCGATGCGGGCGTAGTGTGTTTTTTCACCTCCATCACATTGGGGAGTGCGGCAATCTTCTTCGCCGATTCCGGTGTCAGGGTGAGGATATATTCGTTGGTGAGCGTGTTGTACGAAGGTTTCTCCGTGATATCCAGCTCTTTTAGGATGCGATGATTGATGGATTGTCCATTGGTTTTAACACGATAGGAGAGCTGTTTGATCCCCGGATCTTGGTTCTCTTTACCGTTTACATAGACAACAGCATCTCTAATTTCAATCTCATCACCTGGTATTCCAATACAGCGTTTAATATAGTTTTCTCGCTTATCTACCGGGCGATAGATGATGTTGCCAAAATTTCTTTTATCGTTGTTTACCCGTTTTCTTCCGTATTGCCGCACCAGGGAGTAGTAGCTGGCGTTGCTTTGAAAGTTGGTGGAGACTGTATCTCCTTCGGGGTAGTTAAAGACTACCACGTCGTTGTTTTTTACTTTGCCAAAGCCGGGATAGCGGTAGTAGGGGAATTTGATCCACCGGAGGAATGACTTGCGGTCCTTTGAGAGTGGCATGGTATGGTGTACAAAGGGGAAGGCGAGGGGGGTCTCCGGTGCCCGTGGCCCGTAAGCTACTTTGCTTACAAAGAGGAAATCGCCTACGAGCAGTGATTTTTCCATGGAGGAGGTGGGGATTGTATAGGCCTCAAAGAGAAACATTCGGATGATGCTGGCTGCCACTACCGCAAAAATGATCGCATCCGTCCATTCGCGGGCGCTGCTCTTTTTATATGGGGGGAGGTCGTCGGGATGAGTGTAATGCTCTTTGGAGCTTATGCCTAAGTAGGGAAGGTAGACAAACCCGAAGATTGCGGCTAGTGCTTGTCGACCAAGATCCTGCTTCTTATAACATTTGGCTGTTTCCACCTCCAGGAGGAAGATCATAAAATAGGCAATAAAGGGAAGGAATATCAGGATAAGCCACCATAGTGGTTTTTTGACAATCTTCAGCCAGAGATAGTAGTTATAACCGGGTATCAGGGATAGATAACCGGCGTACCCGGCCTCTTCAAAGGTTTTGTATGTAAATACGGGAAAAAAGAGTTTAACGAGTAGGAAGGAGAGAATGATGCTATCCATAACTATATAAGTGTTCATTTATATATAGATGGCAAAGATGCGGATATCTTTTCTATTTGTTACACCCTATAATGTTAAAAAGCATTAAAAAGTGTGTCGTTGGGATTCGGGAGACCCTAAAATAATAAAAAGAACCCTCGTGAGAGAGTTCTTTTTATAGTAATGGTTAAAGATTTTAGTTCGTTATTGAACAACAATCTTTTGGGTAGAGATTCCATGGGAAGTCTTAATCTGTACAAAGTAGATACCTGCATCAAATTCAGCTGCATTTACCACATAGTGTTTGGCATCCACATTGGTGGAGACTAGCGTTTGGCCAGCCAGGTTCATGATGCGTATGTTCTCAATATTTTCATTGGATTGAATATTCATCGCATCAATAGCAGGATTCGGATAAATGGCCACAAAGATTGTCTCTTCTTCAACACCTGTATAGAGAACCATTAGTACGGGAATCTCTTTCAATGGGAGCGAAGGATCGTTAGCGAAGACCTTAACGGTAGCTTCGTAATTTTCTCCGGATACGGGGTTTTCCAATGCACTAGGATCAAAAGTTACCGTAATGTCATAATCTTCAGTGGGGGCTACAAGTCCATTTTGGGGGTCGAAAGAGAGCCACTTTTCACTGGTTGTTTTTGTTCCTTCAAGGACAAAGAACATGGATTTTTCAGTGATACCTAAATCGGTGATTTTTGTCCACTCCATTCCACCGAAGAATCCGGGTTGGTCTTGGAGAACAGCTACGTCTTCAACGGGAGAGGAGCCCATGTTCCAGTTCCAACGGTGACCCTGAAGGTTTGAAGCCTCTTCATACCATGCATAGATGGAAATCCAGTAGCGTCCGGCACCCAGGGTGGGGGGAAGAGCAAGAGCTAAGTCCTGGCTGGCATAATCTGTCCATGGAATAATCTCTTCATAGATCACCTGGCCGGGTGCGCCAAATGCATCGCTATAAAAGGTTACGCCAAATCCTGAAGGAGGATCTACGGTTGATTCATCCGGGAAACCTTCACTATGGATGAATTCAACGTTCCATACTTCACCGCAAGGAATGAAAAAGTCATCCGCTGCGTTGACAAGGTTTTGTCCGGCGGGAAGTGCACCAAATCCATTGGAAACAAGACCGCTTCCCGATGGGTTAATATTGGCATTATCCCAAAGCATGTCACGATCTTTACCCGATTGGTATTCGCTGGGCATGTTGTTGCTTTCAGCAGATACAAGATGAGCGATACCTTGAGGTGCCTCCTTGAAGATATGGGGGGCTGATGCATAAGATTGTACTCCTTCTGCATAGTCTGTGAAAATCTCGAAGATGAGGTCTGCGTTTCCTTCGTTAGCGATATTTAATACCTCTTCCTGTGTGGTACCAAATGGAACTTGAGCGTTGAGCTCTTCCGGTGTTACCACCATTTGTGGCATACCTGCGTCAATAACGACAGTGATGGGGCCTTCGGGATCTGATTCCCCTTCGGGGTAAACGGCAGTCACCACGTAGGCGTATGAACCCGGATCAAGTGGGCCATCCTCAAATGTAAGCTCGGTAATCTCCTCTGCAATGCGATTTCCGTCACGATAGAGATTATATCCGATAAGATCACGTGTCTTAGCTGGGGTATAAACGTTTTTGTTTATGGTGTTCAGGGCAAGGTCAAGTTTTACAGGTTGGAAGTTTTTCTCCACAGCCACATGGTTGAAATGGTTCATGTTGGCAAGGTCCTTTGCCGAAGCTTCTGCGCCATAAATGGCAAAACAAACCTCTTCCAGGTCACCGTTTGCGCTGACCACATCCTGAGTCCAGGTTGTATAACCTGTCTCGAATCCATCACCCGGATTTCTCCAGCAGGCGGGGGTTTCATTCTCAATGCCTGCCCGCTGTCCGGCAAAACATTGAATCTCTTCTGTACCGTAATCAAGTTGCATGTTATAGCCAATCCAGTAAGTACCGGCTTCAAGAGCAATAGCATCCGTTAATTCGGCTTCGAAAATGCCGTTTTCATCGGGTGCAACTGCTGCTGTGGTAGTAGAGTAGAGTGGTGTCTCAACGGGCATACCATTCTCATCAGCAAAGATAGAGACGTTGAAGGCCCGTGGATCTGTGTTTCCCACATGATTTGAATTGTAAGAATAGAGGAAAGCAACTTTGTTGATGGTGGCATCCGTTTGAAGTACGAAATCCGCAGCTACTTCTGAGTCGTAAACATCATAATCTGATTCAAAGTCCTGTGCAGATTTTCCGTAACCCTCACCCAATTGATCCAGCTGATCCCACAGGACAGAGGATTGTTGTGTTCCAGGAGCATCCCATTGGAGGTTTACAAACCAGTCATCAAATACAGTAGCTGTAAGGTTTACAGGAGGTTCACCATTTCCGCCAAATCCTACTTCAACGAGATCGATGTCATCAACGTAGTATCTGGGTGTTCCTTCTTGATCCCATGCATAAAAGTTTGCTGCACCCAACTGGTTGAGATTGTTCTCTCCCAATGCGCCTTTACTCCATTGCCATGAAACATACTCCTGGCCGTCGATGACAATCTTAGCCTCGTCATAAGTTAAGTTGATCAAGTTCTCGATGGTAAACCATGTGTCGTAATTGAAGTTGAAAGTCGCTGCATTTTCTCCTCCGGCATTGATTTTCCCTTCTCCGTTGGGCGCAAAGAAGACCTCCAGGCCCCACTTGGAATTCTGTCCGTTGAAAAGTTGCAGTACGTTGTAATAGCCAATAAATCCTTGGGGGACGTAAATGTTGAATTGTAAATTGTAGTTCCCTTCTGTCAGATCTCCCAGAGGAAGTACACAGTCATTTCCGGTCTCAATGACAACACTCTTTGTGCCACTTTGAGCCTGGTCGGCAGAGATAAAAGGATCTTCACCGCCACCGGGTGCATTACTCCAGGTAGTCCATAAGTCAGGGTTTTGCGCAGCAAGCTGCTCTCCTACGTTGTAGGATTCAAAATCATCAGGTAACGCTGTGGGTGCTTGTGCCATCATCGTAAAACCAAGCACTAAGCTCATTACCAGTAGTGTAAGTTTTTTCATTTGTTGAAATATTTAATTAAACATAGTTTGAGTTTTCACCTTTGTTCGTGGATAAACACACCACATGCACCCCCTGTAGAGGGGGTCTCTCCTATAACTTCACGAAAGTAGAAAAAAAAATGGAAATAGAGAGCTCTGCGGTCTACTTTTAACATAAATTAAGGGATACTTTGGGTGAAATCCAGTGAAAACTGCTCTGTGGATTGGATATTTCGGATTAAGCAGTGCCATCCCTAAAGGGTCAGGTAACGCCCCTATCTCAAGAGCAAACAAAAACGATGAGATATGGTTAAACGCTTGTTTCAAGGGACTTAAATAGCGTCCGTTCATAAAGTCCGACTTTTTCGACGTTAATTTTGAACGTAATCTTTAAAATAGTTACTGAAAATCAAAGGAATATAGGATTTATCCATCTAAACCCTTTGCAAAAAAAAACGGGATAAAGTGTTTGCGAAAGTCGAGTGAGTAAATGCAACAGTTTTCACTCTTTTCAAAATGTAGGGTAGTGGAATAAAAGAGAGAGAAAAAAGTTCGAAAGTGTTAGCTCTTTTAGGAGAAAGTATTTGCCTTTTCTTTTTGTCAAAAAATAGGGGGTGAAACATTTAACACTGCCACGAAGGGATGCATTAAAAATTATCATGTACATTTGTCACCGATTTAACATACAGTAATACCATGTTTGAAAGTTTAAGTGATAGATTAGAACGGTCGTTTAAGATCCTTAAAGGGCAGGGTCATATTACCGAAATTAACGTGGCAGAGACCTTGAAGGAGGTTCGTCGGGCCTTGTTGGATGCGGATGTGAGTTTTAAGGTGGCCAAGAGTTTTACCGAGGATGTGAAGAAGAAAGCCTTGGGTCAGAAGATCTTAACATCGGTCTCCCCCGGGCAGTTGATGGTGAAGATTGTGCATGATGAGCTTACCTCTCTGATGGGGGGTGAAGAGGCTCCCCTCTCCCTGGAAGGACGCCCCAATGTGATTCTTATTGCCGGATTGCAGGGTTCCGGTAAGACCACGTTCTCTGCCAAATTGGCCCACTTTTTACAAACAAAAAAGAAGAAAACGGTTCTCCTTACTGCTGCGGATGTGTATCGTCCTGCGGCTATCGACCAGTTGAAGGTGTTGGGCGAGCAGGTGGGAGCTGAAGTATACAGCGATTTGGAGTGTAAAGATCCGGTGAAGATTGCCACAGATGCCATTCAATATGCTAAAAGTAAAAATCTGGCTACGGTGATCATCGATACGGCAGGGCGTTTGGCTGTGGATGAGATGATGATGAAAGAGATTGCTGCCGTGAAGAAGGCCGTAACTCCCCAAGAGACCCTCTTTGTGGTGGACTCTATGACGGGACAGGATGCCGTGAATACGGCTAAAGCCTTTAATGAAAGACTTGATTATGAGGGAGTTGTTCTTACAAAGTTGGATGGTGATACTCGTGGTGGGGCTGCGTTGACCATTCGTGCGGTGGTGGATAAGCCTGTGAAGTTTGTGGGACTGGGGGAAAAGATGGATGCCTTGGATGTGTTCTATCCCAAACGGATGGCTGACCGTATCCTCGGGATGGGGGATATCGTCTCTTTGGTGGAAAAGGCGCAAGAGCAGTTTGATGCGGAACAGGCACGAAAACTCCAAAAGAAAATTGCGAAGAATCAATTTAACTTCGATGATTTTCTCTCTCAAATACAGCAGATTAAGAAGATGGGTAACGTGAAGGACCTGATGGGGATGATCCCCGGGATGGGAAAAGCGTTGAAAAATGTGGATATTGATGACGATGCTTTCAAAGGGATTGAGGCGATTATTCGCTCCATGACCCCCGAGGAACGTGCTAATCCCGTTATCCTTAATGGAAGTCGCCGGAGAAGAATCGCCAACGGTTCCGGAACCTCTGTTCAAGAGGTTAATCAGTTGATCAAGCAATTTGGAGAAACGCGCAAGATGATGAAGGCGATGACCGGGGCAGGAGGGAAGAATATGATGCGCATGATGCGGAATATGCCCCGTCCTCGATAACATTGTTTTACCTTAAATTATTACATAATGCAGCTTATAGACGGAAAAGAGGCTTCCAATGCCATTCGTAACCAAATTAAAAGCAAGGTAGCACAGCTTATCGATGCCGGTGAGCGCGCCCCTCATTTGGCCGCTGTTTTGGTGGGGGAAGATCCTGCCAGTCAAACTTATGTGGCCAGTAAAGAGAAATCCTGCCAAAAGGTGGGGATCACTTCGACCCTTTATCGCCTCCCGGAAAAGACCACACAGGATGAACTGCTCGGGGTGATTGATTTTATCAACCAGGATGAGGATATCGATGGGGTAATTGTGCAGCTTCCCTTGCCCGGGCATATTGATAAGGACACGATTATCCAGGCAATCTCTCCGGCTAAGGATGTGGATGGTTTTCACCCTATTAACGTGGGGAAGATGGTTGCCGGGTTGCCCACCTATTTGCCTGCCACCCCGTTGGGGATTATGATGCTTCTGGAACACTATGGTATTGAGACTTCCGGGAAGCATTGCGTGGTGCTTGGACGCTCTAATATTGTGGGAACTCCTATCAGTATTATGCTTTCCCGTAAGTCGGAACCGGGAAACGCTACCGTTACAATGCTGCATAGCCGTTCACAAAATATCCAAGAGATTATTTCGGAAGCGGATATTGTGATTGCTGCTTTGGGAAAACCCCTCTTTCTGAAAGCCGATATGGTAAAGAAAGATGCCGTGATTATTGATGTGGGGATCCATCGGGTTCCCTCCGAGAAGACCAAATCCGGATTTCGGTTGGTCGGTGATGTGGATTTTGACGAAGTGGCCAAAAAAGCTTCTTGGATCACACCCGTTCCGGGAGGCGTAGGGCCTATGACCATTACCGGCCTCTTGGTGAATACCATGAAGGCGTATGAAAAAGAGGTTTACCCGTAATTGATGCAAGGTGTCTTGACCTGGCTTGGAGCGCTTGCACTGTGATAAAGTTAAGGGGTCTAATTCTTGAAAGAATATTGAAGGCGAATTGTTAACGGCGGAAATGGTCGCTCTTGGTGCTGGTAAGATCTTTTGTGTTTTGATGCTCTAATAGGGCTTGCCTTCAATGTGGGCTTGGAAATGAACCTCTTTTTAGCGGTTAACCGTATGGTTATTGGGAACTGTAAAATGAATTTGAATGTTGAAAAAACAGTGGATTAGCCTGTTGGCTCTTGGGATCCTCTTCCTCTTTTTTTCGTCCGTTTTACAGGCACAGAATAGGCGGGCAAAGCGTTTTTTTGAACGTGCTGAAGCGGCTTTACAGGCGTATGATTACGGTAAAGCCTTGGCTTTTCTGGATAAGGCGGTGGATGCAGACTCTCTCTATTTTGAGGCTTGGCAGATGATGGGCGATCTTTCTCTGTTGGAGGAGGATGAATTTCGGGCAATTCATGCTTATCGTAAGGCATTGGCTTCTCGGGAGGGGGCTCCCAAAGACATGCTGATGACATTGGCGCGGTTGGAGTGGTCGAAAGGTTATTATGAGGAGGCTGATGCGCACTTTTCTCAGTATGCTCAGAAGGGTGAGTTGAGCGAAAGAACAGCCTGTTTTCTGGAAGAGATGCATGAGCGTATCGCCTTTGCTCGCGAGCTTATGGCGCATCCCGTACCCTTTGACCCACAAAACCTTGGTCCTGAAGTGAACTCCCCTTATGATGACTATATCAATGCGGTGAGTGTGGATGATCGCGTGATGATGCTGACCGTAAAGGCACCCTCTTCGTACCATTACCCTTTTGGCGATGAATACCGCACAGAGGATTTTTACCTATCTCGTAGAGATTCCGCAGGGTGGGGGAAGGCAACGAGTTTGGGACCTCCTGTGAATACTCGGGGGAATGAGGGGGCCCTATCTCTTTCGCCGGATGGGCAGTTTCTCCTTTTTACCGGGTGTGACCGTCCGGATAATAATGGGCGTTGTGACCTTTATCTTTCGTATCGTGAGGGGGATTGTTGGAGCGAAGCCGTCAACTTGGGACGGATGGTCAATAGCGATTATTGGGAGGCACAACCTGCGATCTCTTCCGACGGAAAGACCCTCTATTTTGTGAGCAACCGCAAAGGGGGGCATGGGGAGACCGATATTTGGCGTACGACCATCAATAGGGATGGCTCCCTTTCCAAACCGGAGAATATGGGGGATGTGATTAATACAAAGGGGAGTGAGATGGCACCCTATATTCATCCTGATGGAAATACGCTCTATTTTGCTTCTGATGGCCACCTGGGTATGGGGGGGAAGGATCTCTTTGTGAGTAGGCGCATAAAGGGAAATGAGTGGAGTAAACCCGAAAATCTGGGTTATCCGGTGAATACCTGGGCCGATGAGTTGTCGTTGATCGTGGCGCCGGATGGGAAAAGAGCCTATTTTTCGTCGGATAAACGTGAGGGAGAGGGAGGCTATGATGTGTATGTCTTTGCTCTTCCGGAAGAGGTAAGACCTACCCCTGTGACCTATCTGAAGGGGCGGGTTTATGACCGTGAGACGGGAGTGCCGCTGCAAGCCGATTTTGTGCTTTCCGATGTGGTTACCGGAGAGGAGCGGGTGGCCTCTTTTTCTGATAGGGAGGACGGCACCTTTCTGGTGTGTATTCCCGGAGGGTGCGACTACTTTCTGCATGTGGTGAAGGAGGGTTATTTGTATTATTCGGATAGCTTTTTTCTGCAGGAAGAGAACTCTGTGTTGCATCCCTTTGAAAAGGATGTGCCCCTCGTGCCTTTAAAAAAAGGAAATGTGTTGGTTACTCGGAATATCTTCTTCGATACGGATAGGTATGAGGTGAAAGAGGTTTCCCTGCCGGAGTTGCTGATGGTAAAACAGCTCCTGGATGATAATCCGGGGGTGAAAATGGAGGTTGTGGGACATACGGATAGTATGGGAACACCCGATTACAACAGGCGGTTATCAGAGAACCGGGCAAAAGCAGTGGTGGAGAAACTTCTTGGCTTGGGCATTTCAGCGGATCGATTGTCTTACAAAGGGATGGGGAGTACCATGCCGGTGGATGTCAATAACACTCCGGAGGGACGAGCAAAGAATCGTCGTACGGAGTTTGTGATTCAGTGATTTGCTGAGGAGTGTTGGAGGCCTGTCCGGGCGGACTGTCTGGGGGATGCATAGAGAAGATAGAGGGAGCGTTTTACGCCTCTCGGGAAGGTAGATGTACCTTAAAATGGTTAAAATATTTTTTCTTTTGCCTTGATTGTCTTAAATTTGCACGCGATTTTTAACAAGATTATTATATGATTCATATTACATTACCCGATGGTTCGGTGAAAGAGTATGCCGCCGGTTCTTCTGCAATGGACGTGGCTATGAGCATCTCGGAGGGGCTTGCTCGCAATGTGCTTGCTGCGAAGGTAAATGGAGAGGTGCAAGATGCTTTACTCCCTATCCATGAGGATGTAACGCTAGAACTTCTCACATGGAACGACCCAGAAGGTAAGGCCACCATGTGGCATTCATCAGCACACCTAATGGCTGAGGCGGTGGAACAACTCTATCCGGGGGTTAAGTTCGGAATCGGCCCGGATATCGAAAATGGATTTTATTACGATATTGATTTTGGGGAGTACTCCATCACGGATGCAGATCTGGTGAAGATAGAGAAGCGGATGTTGGCACTTGCCAAAGAGAAGCAGACTTACATCCGTAAAAATGTTTCCAAGGAGGGGGCCCTCTCTTATTTTACGGAGAAAGAGGATCCCTATAAGTTGGAACTTATTGGTGAATTGGAGGATGGGCAGATCACCTTTTATGAGAGTGGAACCTTTGTGGACCTTTGCCGTGGGCCCCACCTTCCCAGTACCGCGCCCATTAAAGCGGTTAAGTTGCTTAGCATTGCCGGAGCCTATTGGCGTGGCGATGAAACCCGGAAGCAATTGACACGAATCTATGGAATTACGTTCCCTAAGAAAAAAGAGCTTACCGAATATCTTGAGATGTTGGAGGAGGCTAAAAAACGGGATCACCGTAAGTTGGGGAAAGAGCTTGAAATCTTTACTTTCTCGCAGCAGGTGGGACTGGGGTTGCCTCTGTGGCTTCCCAAAGGAGCGGAGCTTCGTTCCCGTCTTGAAACATTCCTTAAGGAGGTTCAGCGTAAAGCCGGATATCAACAGGTGATCACCCCCCATATTGGTAATGTAAACCTGTATAAAACCTCTGGACACTACCAGAAATATGGAGAGGATAGTTTCCGCCCCATTACCACTCCGGTAGAGGGGGAAGCGTATTTCCTTAAACCCATGAACTGTCCGCATCATTGTGAGATCTTTGCTTCCAAGCCGCACTCCTATAAGGATTTGCCCATTCGTTTAGCAGAGTTTGGTACCGTGTATCGTTATGAGCAGAGTGGGGAGTTGCATGGGTTGACACGGGTGCGTGGTTTTACCCAGGATGATGCCCACATCTTCTGTACTCCGGATCAGGTGAAAGAGGAGTTTAAGAAGGTGATGGATATCGTGATGTATATTTTTAAAGCGCTTGATTTTAAAGATTTTATCACCCAGATATCCCTCCGTGATCGGGATAACCTTGAGAAGTATATCGGTTCGGAAGAGAATTGGGAGAAAGCGGAGCGTGCCATTATGGAGGTTGCGCAAGAGCGTGATTTGGAGACTGTTGTGGAGTATGGTGAAGCGGCATTCTATGGTCCTAAGATGGACTTTATGGTGCGTGATGCCCTGGGACGTAAGTGGCAGTTGGGGACGATCCAGGTTGATTATAACCTTCCGGAACGTTTTGGGCTGGAGTACACGGGTAGTGATAACGAAAAACACCGTCCGGTGATGATCCATCGTGCCCCCTTCGGCTCCATGGAGCGTTTTGTGGCGGTATTGATGGAACATTGTGCCGGAGATTTCCCTCTTTGGCTCGCTCCGGAGCAGGTGGTGATCCTCCCCATTAGTGAAAAATATAACGACTATGCAGAAAAACTTTTAAATCTGCTAAATAATTCAGATATTCGCGCCCAAGTTGATTGGCGGGCAGAGAAGACGGGTAGAAAGATTCGCGATGCAGAGCTTAAGAAGATTCCGTTTATGCTGGTTGTCGGTGAAAAAGAGGAGAGTGATCATCTCGTCTCTGTGAGAAAACGTGGAGAAGGGGATCTGGGGACAATGAAGGTAGAAGCGTTTGTCGACCTGTTGCATCGTACCGTAAAGAAGATGATGGAAGGGTAAATTTTTGTAAAACCCATTCTATATTTTTTGTTTAATTAAAGATAGGAGATTTAGCCATAGCACATTATCGAGGCAGAGGAAGAAGACCTCATCGTAGGAACATAGAGAATCCACATCGGATCAATAAATTTATAACCGCCCCGGTTGTCCGCGTGGTCGGTGAAAACGTGGAGTCGGGAATCATGAACCTTCGTGATGCATTGGCATTGGCAGAGAGTCAAGAGCTGGATCTTGTGGAGATCTCTCCCAATGCAAATCCCCCCGTTTGTAAAATTATCGATTATAAAAAGTTCCTCTACGAACAGAAAAAAAAGCAGAAAGAGATTAAGGCAAAGACCGCTAAAGTGGTGGTGAAGGAGATTCGTATGGGACCTAATACCGATGAGCATGATTTTAATTTTAAGTTGAAACATGCAATCAATTTCCTGGAAGAAGGGGCAAAGGTGAAGGTAGATGTGTTTTTTAAAGGCCGTTCCATTATTTATAAGGACAAAGGAGAGATTATTCTCCTGAAATTTGCCAAAGAACTTGCCGAATACGGCAAGGTAGAGCGAATGCCCAAGTTGGAAGGAAAACGAATGATAATGATTATCGCTCCCAAAAAGTGATAATCTTTTGTAAATAGTACTATTAACGGTTAAAAATTGTATCAATGCCGAAAATGAAGAGTAAAGCCAGTGCAAAAAAACGGTTTACGTTTACTGGCAGCGGAAAATTGAAAAGAAAGCATGCGTACAAGAGCCACATTCTGACTAAAAAGTCAAAGAAAAGAAAGCGTAACCTTCGCTACTTTTCTATCGTGGACAGTACAGACGCCGCAAACGTAAAAGAGATGCTTTGTAAGTAAATCAATGAATGTTAAACTTACTTTCAGCTTTTAAGCACTTGAAAAGGTCGCTGAAGTAAAAAAAATGAAGTAATGCCAAGATCAGTAAATGCAGTAGCTTCCCGACAAAGAAGAAAAAAAATACTGAACCGTACAAAAGGTCAGTTCGGGAGAAGAAAAAATGTCTGGACGGTCGCCAAGAACTCTTGGGAAAAAGGTCAACAGTATGCCTACCGCGACAGACGCAACAAGAAACGCAATTTCCGCGCACTTTGGATCCAGCGGATTAACGCAGCAGCTCGTGAACACGGAATGTCTTATTCTGCTTTCATGGGAAAAATACATGCCAAGAACATCGAAATAAGCCGCAAAACACTCGCGGATTTGGCTATGAATAATCCGGAAGCATTTAAGGCTATCGTGGATGCCGTGAAGTAGACAGCTCCTATTTCTTATATAATTTCTATAGCAGAGGGAAGCTCTTGTAATTTTTTTTACGGGAGCTTCTTTTTTTTGCAATGAGTAATTGTTTTAGAATGTGATAATGTGGTAATATGATAATGTGGTAATGTGATAATGTGGTAATGTGATAATGTGGTAATGAGGTAATGCGGTAATGTGGTAATGTGATAATGTGGTAATGTGATAATGTGGTAATGTGGTAATGTGGTAATGTGGTAATGTGATAATGTGGTAATGTGGTAATGTGGTAATGTGGTAATGTGGTAATGTGGTAATGCGGTAATGTGATAATGTGATAATGTGATAATGTGATAATGTGGTAATGTGGTAATGTGGTAATGTGGTAATGTGGTAATGTGGTAATGTGGTAATGAAGACGGAAGACGGAAGACGGAAGACGGAAGACGGAAGACCGAAGTCGGGAGACCGAAGAAGGAAGAGGGAAGTTGGAAGTCGATTTTTTGCGAACGTTGCCGCTAAAACAAGCCAAAGGCTAACAGCTAACTAACAGCTAAAAGCCAACAGCCGGTAAGCCCCGTAGGGGGATAGGTTCGTTACAACACCAAACAAGGCCCCCTTCTCTGTGGCAACGCCTTTGTAACAGCACCATAGTAATCACCTCCAAAGAGCTCCGTAGGAGCGACACCTTTGTAACAGCAATGATGCCCCCTCCCACCCAAACCCCGTAGGGGTGACACCTTTTTACGATTAGTAATTAGGAATTACCTGGATATTATACGATTATCTTTTTTTTAAATGTGACAATGCGGCGATATGGTAATGAAGTCGGGAGACCGAAGAAGGGAGAGGGAAGTTGGAAGTCGATTTTTTGCGAACGTTGCCGCTAAAACAAGCCAAAGGCTAACAGCTAAAAGCCAACAGCCGGTAAGCTCCGTAGGGGTGACACCTTTTTTGTAATTCATTCGTCGGTAGCCCTTTTGGGGAGATAAAAAACGTTACCAGACACGCATATTCTGGAATATGACCTTTTCAATAATAAGCCATTAATGCCTTTTCCTATCGAATTTAGATCCGTTCTATAGCAAAATGATGATATAAATGAGAGGGATGGCGATGCCTGCCAAGGTCCAAATAAGGCCGCGCCGTGTGATGCCGTATTTTCCCTTAATCATAAAGATTCCTGAGAAGGCTAACCAGATTAGCCCTACGGCAAAAAAATCGGAAAACCATGTCCAATATTTGATGGGATCATAGTGTAGGTAGGTGAACTCACCGAATATGGGGCGACGTTTTACGCGCTCAACGACCCCCTTCCCCGTGGGCATATCCATCACCACATTCCCCCCTTTGATGAAGATCTTTAGCGTGTGGTCGTTGGGGAAATAGTGCTTTTTATATTTATGCTCCAGGTCTAGTGCTTGCATAAGTTGCATTACCTCCTCGTCGGAACTCTCCTTTCCGCTCTCCAAAGGTTCTACCTGCACCTCCTCTGTGGTGATTTTATATTTGGGATCCCATATCTCCATGTGATTCATCCCTATCCCTGATAGGGCATAAATAAGGGTCATTGCAAAGAAAAAAAATCCTGCATCGCGATGGGTGACCCGTAAAAATTTTCGGAATTTCATACTGTTGTAATACATAAAAAGGAGTATTTCCAGAAAAATACTCCTTCAATTACACTATTGTAATGATAATTTACTTGACCTCATCAATGGTTTCGCAAGCAATACTAAAGAATGAGAGGTATCCTTCCTCGCTATTTTTCAATTTCTCTCTCATGGCATTAATCTGCTCCATAGCATGGTCGTTCTCATCATGATCTTCGCCCTCTTTTGCCTCTTTTTCGTGGTCGGCTCCCCCTGTATGGATCTTCTTTTCGGACTCTTTGTGGCTCTCTGCTTCTACTTCTGCTTGCCACTCGTCAAGGTAGGTTTTATCAACTTTAAGCTCCTCTACAAGGCCGGTAACGACGACCACTGATCCTTCCAATTCTTGTTTGAATGCAGGGATGTTATCGTCGGCTGTAACTTTCACGCGATCCTCGCAGTCGGGATGCATCAGGAAAAGACGTTTTCCGCCGTGTTTACACACGTGTGCAACCTCTCCTTTAATACGTACCTGCTTGCCCGTGAGACTCTTTGGGGCTTTAAGAAAAGTCGGTACGTCAACTTCAATGATTGAAGAGGTCTCTTTGGCTGCACTCTCTTTGTTTGTAGACTGGGTTCCGCTATTGTTGCAGGCCATGAACAGAACTGCAATTAGGAAAAAAGGGAATAACTTTCTCATAGATGCTATCTTTAGGGTATTAAAAATGATTTTCTTATGGGACAAAGGTAGGAAAAAAGTTGGAATACTATTTACTCCTTGTTCCATATTTTCCACGCTTTTTTTGCTTGTTCCTCTAGCATGCCCCACCCGTTAATGATCTGACAACCTTGCTTTTCTGCTATCGTTAGCAGTTGTGTTTTTGGGGGATTGTAAATTAAATCGATGACGGTAACCCCTTTCCGAAGGAAATAGGAGGGGAGGGGGGGCATCGCTTCTGTATGGGGAAACATGCCCACAGGGGTGGTGTTGATCACCAGGTCTATCTCCTGAGACAGTGTCGGCGTAAGTTCTTCGTATGATCGTTGCTGTAGGGTCGGTTGCGCCTTTCGTGAGACGGAGATATAGGGGATGTGGCTTTTTTGCAGCACATGACAGATCGCATGGGCGGCTCCTCCTGTTCCTAAAACGAGAGCATGGTGAAAATGGTTCCCTTGTTGTTCCAGTATTTTTTGAAAGCCATAGGTGTCGGTATTGTGCCCGTGGAGGGTGATCTTGTGGGCGTCTCGTTGAATCACGACGGTGTTGACAGCTTTGACGTGCTTTGCCTCCGCGGAGAGCGTATCAAGAAAGGGGATAATGGTTTGCTTGTAGGGGATGGTTACGTTGACCCCACGAAGATCCGGCATCTTATGCACCAGGTCCAGAATGGCCGAGGCTTCTGCTAGCTCGAAACAGTCGTAGGTGTGCGAAAGCCCTTCTCGTTGAAAGAAATTATTAAAGAAAGCAGGAGAGAAGGAGTGTGTTAGCGATCTTCCGATGAGTCCGTATTGTGCCATTAGCTTGTTGAATGAGGATGTTTTTTTGCTAAAAGCTCGATAACAGTGATGGAGGCAACACCTAAGGTGATCCAGATAAGGGCAAATAAAACCTCTCGGGAGAAGCTTTCCGGAAAGTATTGTTGATAGTTGACGATGATTTGGCTTCCATCCTTGAGAAGAGCCTCTCCCGATGCGTTCGTCAAATATACAGGGCGTTGCCAAGGCCATAAGATTCGTAATGAGCCGAGAATAAAACCGGTGAGAAGCGCAATGGTCTGATTGCGGTATTTTCTTAATACGAGCGATAGAAGGTGGGAGAAGGCCAACAGTCCTAAGGCAGCTCCAATGATAACAGGGATCAAGATTTGCAGATTGAGTTCGTTGACTGCATCAATCATTACTAACTGATAATTGCCCATGACAAAGAGGATGAAGGAGCCCGATAAACCGGGAAGAATCATGGAACAGACGCCCGCAGCACCACATAACAAAAGGTAGAGGAAGCTGTCATTCTCTGTGGCCGGATTTAATAATGAGATAATGATAGCAATACTTAGCCCTGTAAAAAGGCTTATTATTACGCTCTTATGCCATTTTGATACGGTTTTCCCCACGAAATAGACGGATGCCAACACCAGGCCAAAGAAGTAGGCCCATACGTACACCGGATAGTGGTTGAAGAGGTAGTCAAACAACCGAGCCAGAGAGAGGATGGCAATGGCTACCCCTCCAAAGACCGTAATCAAAAACCAGAGGTCTGTCTCTTTTGCAAAGGCTTTGAACTTTCCGGATATCAACAGTTTGAACGTCCTTATATTGAACGATTTAATGGCATTGATAAGTCGTTCAAAGATGTTGGTAATAAGGGCAATAGTGCCACCGGATACGCCGGGAATTACGTTGGCAGCTCCCATGGCAATACCTTTTAGTAGAAGGGTGAGATAGGTTTGCATAGCGCTATTCGATCACGCGGTTTTGGTAATTATCAGGTAGAAAATCAAAAAAGGTGTCACCCCGTAATCCTAAACGGAGGGTCTCCATGGCAATAAGTTCATGGGGAGCAATGTTACCCAGGTTTACATGGGGACCAAAGTGTTTAATGAACCATGTCTGTTGTGATTTTTTGGGAGCTTCCCAAAGGATATCATTGGGATCCAGGTTGTTTGCCAGTCCATCAATGAGGAGCATGTCCGCGTTGCCTCTTCGGTCGAAAATTCCCACGGTTCCACTCTCTCTCGCTTCGGCAATGACTTTGAAGGATCCGGCGGCAAGTTCTCCTTTCATCATCTCAACCCACTGGTTTAATGGGATCTCCTTGTTGGCACTCTTGCTGCCCACTTCAGAGAGTACCGTATACTCCTTGCTAAATGCTTTGATAAAACGACATTTTGCCGCATGCTTCATTGGGACGGAACCATCGGATATCTCAACGGCATTTAACCCCAGTTTTTGGATGTAGTTATAGTATCCGTCCACGTCGTTGCGGATGGCGAAGGCCTCAAAAAGGGTTCCCCCCACGTACACTTTAAGGCCTGCCTCTTTGTAGAGCGCTATTTTCTCTTTGACGCCTGAAGAGACGATGCTGGTACCAAAACCCAATTTAATAAAATCGGCTAATTTCCCCGCAGTCATAATAAAATCTTCAGCCTCACGGAGACTAAGTCCTTTGTCCATTACCATGGTGATTCCTTTGTTCCTCGGGATATCTTCTCTTTCCGGAAGAAAACTAATAGCATGTTCGTTCATGATCTTTTTGGGTGTGTGTTAATGAATTTTTTGATTATAGGGTCCTTCAAAAGGATGGGATATTCGTCAAATTGGAGCATGAATAGGAGGGGCTCTGATGTGCTGCTTCCCAGGAGGAAGATTTCCGAGGCTTCTTTGGTGAACCCTTTTAGGTAGGCTAGAATGGTGAGTTTTGCTAAGAGCAGATGGTCGTTGGCATGGTGATATTTGATGCCCTCTATCAGATTGTGGAGCGACTTTACATCCGGAGGTAAGAAGCGTTGAACTTCCAGAAGACCGAGCCACGCATCTTCCTCTTCCGGGGTAATGGTGATAAGTTTATTGAATACTTCAGCGGCCTCAGGATACATGGCCATCTCATGGTAAATCTCCGCAAGATAGTAGAGGAAATCAGTGTTATACTCTTCTATTTCAATGGCTTTTTGAATGTTTGCGATGGCTTGGGGATAATTCTTAGCTTCTTCGTAGAGCATGCCGGTGGCAAACCAGGCTTCGGCAAGATTGGGATCTTGTGTGGTGGCTTTTTCGTAGTAACGGATGGCCGTTTTGTGTGCGCCCAACTGCCGATAACAATCCCCGATATAGTAGAGCCCCATGGGTTCTAAATATTCGCGAAGAATGGCCTCTTCAAAATTTGTGATGGCCTCTTTGTACTGGTGTGTATCCATTAATACCAGTGCCTTGTTATGGTATGATGCGGCAAAAGAGTCGTCAATAATAGTGGAAAAATCATAGGCCTCAATGGCATCTTTAATTTGATTTATAGAGACATAGATGTTTCCTAAATTGAACCAGGCCACCGCTGAATAGGGATGATTGTTGATATACCGATTGAAAAAGGATACCGCCTCCTCAAACTGTTCCAATATTTCGTAACAGAAGGCAATATCATATAGTATTTTATCCTTTTTGGGCGCAGATTTTAGGGCCTCTTTGAGATGTTTTAATGCATTGGGGTAATCGTTGAGGGTTTCGTATTCTAAGGCAATACTGGCATGTACCTCTTCGGGCTCTTCCGCATTTCTTATTGCACGCTTGAAGGAGAGGATGGCGCTCTCATGCCTCCCCTCTCTGGAGTGGATGTCTCCTACGGTGAGATGGGCATCGCTATTGCCTGGATCTATATGTAAAATATGATGGAGAATTTTCAGCGCATCAACGTTTCGATTCTGATTCATCAGGACAACAGCTTTCTTCAACAAGATTTCCGTATTCCCCGGGTAGATCCCTATGGCCAGACTTATGGCCTTGGAAGCCCGGGTTAGTTTGTTGTTAAATAGATAATAGCTTATGATATCTTCATATTCATCTACGTCAAAGAAGTACCCACCATTATTTTTCAGATTTGATTCGTAACGATTTATCAACTCTTTGACGTGACTCTCCTCCTCATTCTCAAAAAAGTTTCTCATATAAAGTCCTCAACAGAGAACAAAAATATAAAAAAGAAGGTATTTTAGCGACCCTTTTCTGTAACTATCTATGAATAACTTCTTCAATGCTCTTTTTTTTCAAGCTGTTTTTACGCTGGGAAAATCCTTATTTTTGCCGAAAAAAGAGGAATTATATGACATTAATTAGATCCATTTCCGGAATAAGGGGAACCATTGGAGGGGTGGTCGGCGAGGGGTTAACCCCTCCTGATCTGGTAAAATATGCCACGGCATTTGCTCAATATCTGAAGGATAAAACGCAACAATCAACGGTAAAAGTTGTGGTGGGGCGTGATGGTCGTATTTCGGGTAAAATGGTTAATGATCTTGTGTGTGCAACTCTGGTGGCTATGGGGGTGGATGTGGTGAACCTGGGGCTCTCCACTACGCCTACGGTGGCGATGAATGTGCCTCGTTTTGACGCTGATGGTGGAATAATTTTGACCGCAAGCCATAATCCTGCTCACTGGAATGCGTTAAAACTTCTTGACGAGCGTGGAGAGTTTCTGGATGCTGTAGAGGGGGAGCGTGTGTTGACTTTGGCGGAGAGTACCCCGGTTTATCCCGGTGTCGACTCTTTGGGGTTGATGAAGGAGGAGACCGATAGTGTGGAGTTTCACCTTGAGAAGATCTTAGCGTTGCCCTATGTGAAACGGGAGGCCATTGCAAAAGCGGATTTCAAGGTGGTTGTTGATGGAATTAACAGTAGTGGGGGCGTGGCCGTTCCCCAATTGTTGGAAGCGCTCGGAGTGACAGAGGTGATTACCCTCAATGGAACACCGGATGGCCATTTTGCCCACAATCCTGAACCTATTGCAGCGCATCTGAGTGATATTTGTGATCGTGTGATTCAAGAGAAGGCCCATTTGGGGATCGTGGTGGATCCGGATGTGGATAGGCTTGCCTTTGTGGATGAGAAGGGAATGCTTTGGGGGGAAGAGTATACCCTGGTGGCTTGTGCCGATTACATCCTTTCTAAAAAAGGAGGGAATACCGTCTCTAATCTCTCCTCTTCCAGGGCTTTGAGGGATCTTACGAAGCGTTTTGGCGGAGAGTATTCGGCTTCGGCTGTGGGAGAGGTGAACGTGGTGAAGAGGATGAAAGAGACCCACGCCATTATCGGCGGAGAGGGGAATGGAGGTGTTATTCTTCCGGAACTGCACTATGGACGGGATGCCCTGGTGGGAATTGCCTTGGTGCTTTCTCTTCTGACGGAGTTGAAGCTCCCCATGTCGGAGGTGAAAAAACGCTATCCCGAGTACCATATTGCTAAACGTAAAATGCAACTTCATGCATCCACCAATGTGGATGCCCTTCTCGAGCAGGTGATGCAAGCTTATTCCTCCTATCCCATTAACACGATTGATGGTGTAAAGATTGACCTTCCCCATGGATGGATTCATCTGCGAAAGAGTAATACCGAACCCATTATTCGCATCTACACGGAGACGAAAACCATGGGAATGTCGGATAAACTAGCAGAGGAGGTGATGGCGAAGTTGCAGCCCTAAGGGGGATGAGTGAACATTTCCTTGGAGTTTAGCGTATCTTTGTAGCTACAGAAGGGAACATTAGATGCAGAAAAAGAGAGAAGAATACGATTTGTTGGGGCAACGAGAGATGGATGCCGATGCCCTTTATGGGATTCATTCGTTGCGAGCGAAGGAGAATTTTCCAGCACGGGAGTTGTTCCATCCGGAGTGGTATAAGAGTGTTGGTATTGTAAAAGTAGCTGTATATCAAACTATTGAGCGTTTTAGAGGGGCGCTTATCTCCAAATATCAACGGGAAACATTTCCCTTTTATCTTCCTTCACAGCAGGTGCTTGAAGCCCTTCAAGCCGCTGCGCTTTACGTGGCGGAGGGTAATGGCTATTCCCATATGATTGTTCCGGCTCTGACAGGTGGTGGCGGTACCAGTCAACACATGAATGTGAATGAAATTATCACCAATAGGGCTCTATTGTCGTTGGGGAGTGAGAGGGGAAATTATAAGATGATAGACCCCTTTGAAGATGCCAATATCTTTCAGTCTACCAACGATGTGATGCCTACGGCGCTTCATGTGGCAGTGATGCGTCGCTTGAAGCATTTGGAGAAGGCCATTAACCAATTGCGTGCGGAGGTGGAGAAGAAGGAGTCTCGTTATCGTGATGTGTTGCGATTGGGCTACACTCAGATGCAGGAGGCGGTGCCGTTGTCATGGGGTAAGTTTTTTAGTGCCTATAGTGATGCCTTTTCTCGTGATTGGTGGCGGGTCTCTAAGGCTTTTGAGCGCATTAAGGTAGTGAATCTTGGCGGGAGTGCTGTGGGAACCTCTTTGGGGGTCCCCCGGTTTTACCTGATGGAGGTGGTCTCTACGCTTCAGAAACTCACAGGACTGCCTGTGGCCAGGGGCGAGAACCTTGTAGATGCTACGGCAAATCATGACGCACTGGTGGAGGTTCACGCCATCCTGAAGGCGATGGCGGTGAACCTTGAGAAGATGGCCTCGGATCTTCGCCTGCTCTCCTCCGGCGTGGTAGGGGCTAAGGGGTTGACAATTCCTGCTGTGCAGGCTGGAAGTACCATTATGGCTGGGAAGGTGAACCCTGTAATTCCTGAATTTGTGATCTCTGCTGCACATAAGGTGTATGCCAACGATCAGCTTCTTAGCCATCTTGTGGGGCAAGGATCGCTTGAGTTGAATGCTTATCTGCCTCTGATAGGCCACACTCTTTTGGATTCGTTGGATCTTCTTGTGGAGGTTTCAGCTGTGGCCGCAGAGAAGTTGGTCTCCTCTCTTGAAGTGGATATTGTGGAGAGTGAAAAGGAGGTTTTTTTCTCTCCTTCGGTGACCGTAGCCTTGAATCCGATCATTGGATATCATAAATCCACATTGTTGGCACGAAAAATGATAGAAGAACGTCTGGATGTCTTTGAAGCTAACGAGAAGTTGAGGGTTGTGCATCCCGATAAGCTCAACGTGTTGATGAAACCCAATTATCTGTTGCAAGCGGGTTTTACCATGAATGATGTGATGAAACATGATGAATAAGAAGACGTAGCACAATGATGGCGAAAGGAAAAGAGGCAAAACCTCATATTGGTATTTTTGGAAGACGAAATAATGGAAAGAGTAGTCTGATTAATGTGTTGGCAGGACAGGAGGTCTCTATTGTGTCTGATTTTGCGGGAACAACCACTGATCCCGTCAAGAAGTCCATGGAGATAACCGGTCTTGGTCCTTGTGTGTTGGTAGATACCGCAGGAATCGATGATACCGGTACATTGGGCTCAAAGCGCATTGCCTCTACTTTGAAGATGTTGGATACAATTGATTTGGCGCTTCTGGTGGTGCTTTCCGGTCAATTCGATAGGGTGGAGCAGGAGCTTGTGGCGCAATTTAAAAAGCGTGCCGTTCCTTTTTTGATCGTGATTAATAAGAGTGATCTCTCTTTCCCTGAGGATGAGTTTGTGACCCTGTTAACGACGCAGTACAAGGTGCCTGTGGTGGTATTTAGTGCCCAAAAGAATCCCGATCTTGCTGCTATCGTGTCCGTGATTCGTAAGGAATTACCTGAATCAGCTTATAAAACAACCTCTCTTATTGGGGATGTGGTGCAGTATGGGGATGTGGTGCTTTTGATTGTTCCCATTGATACGGAGGCTCCGGAAGGACGATTGATTCTGCCTCAAGTACAGACCATTCGCGATGCGTTGGATAACGATTGTATCTGTGTGGTGTGTAAGGAGCGTGAATTGGATATGATTCTTGAAAACCCCTTCTTCAAGCCTGCCTTGGCGGTCACCGATAGTCAAATCTTTTTAAAGGCAGATGCTTCTATTCCTTCAGATATTCCCCTGACAAGTTTTAGTATTCTCCTGGCACGCCAGAAGGGGGATTTTTCCAGTTACCTGAAGGGAACACCCAAGATCGCTTCGTTGAAAGACGATGATCGCATATTGATTTTAGAGTCGTGTACGCATCATGTGAGTTGTGATGATATTGGACGAATGAAGATTCCTCGTTGGATTAGTAATTTTACGGGAAAGCGGCTTCATTATGAGGTGGTTTCCGGATTAAACCGTTTGCCGAGGGATATTCGGGATTATGCACTTGTGGTGCAGTGTGGCGGTTGCGTGTTGACCCGTCGGCAATTACTAAACAGGTTAAGGCCTGCTGTGGAGGCCGGGGTTCCCGTGACCAACTATGGGATGGCCATAGCTTGGGTACATGGAATCTATAACCGTTCCGTTGCACCTTTTGTGGAGATTGATAATCAAACTGATAACTATTTATAAGAACCTATAACTATGAAAAAAATTGCTATTCTTTCGGTCCTGTTTCTATTGGCCTTTTCCCTATTTGCTCAGCGTAAACCTGAGATTACCATAGAGCAGTATTACCACATTCAAAGGGGGGGCGTATGGTTTAACTCTATGGGAAGAAATTTCCACCCTATTACCATGGGTGAAAAGAAAACAGAGGCGATGGCCATATACAACTCGTTGAATGAGCCTCTTATTCTCACTTGTGACCCTCTTCCTAAAGGATTCTCCCTGAAATTTGAACACGACACGATACCGGCAAAGACAGAATCCAAGATCTTCGTGACGTTGGATACGAAGAAATATGGAAAATATGGTCCTCAGCTTGATTATTTTTACGTAAGGTCTTCGGAGCCCAATAGGCATCCTTATCGTCTATTAATGACACCGAACGTTCAAGAAGATTTTTCTGCTCTTACCGAGAAGGAGTTGGAGAAGGCGCCCGTGGCATCGTTTGATAAGACCGTATCTGCTTTTGATACTTTGCCGCAAATGTCAGTGCATAAGGACTCCTTTCTGTTGACGAATAAGGGGAAATCGGATCTCTATATTCGTAATGTGCGTGCCGGGTGTGGTTGTACTCATACAAAGACTTCCCAGGATACCATTCGTCCGGGCGAGGTTGCGGAACTCTCGTTTGAATACCGAACTTTGCGTAAAAAGGGTGCTCAGGATAGTCGAATTACCATTGTGACCAATGATCCTAAAACCCCTCAAATCACCTTGCATATCAAGGGGGAAGTGGTTATTGAAGAGGAGGAAAAGTAGGATGAATATCGTGGTAAGTGGGGCAAGTAGTGGCATCGGTAGCCAAATTGCCCGAATTGCAGCGTTAGATAGTGCGAACCTGGTGGTAGCAATTGCCAGAGATGAAGCTCGGCTTGAAGCTCTTCGGAGCGTGGTGATGCATGATAATCCGGAAGCCCGGTTTTATCCGTTGTCTTTTGATCTGGCAGAGGGTGATTATAAGGATCTCTCTCATGAAATCTTTGAGTATGCCAATAAGTTTGACCTCTTGATTAACAATGCGGGGAGCTTGATTAATAAGCCATTGTTGGAGTCCTCGGCTGAGGATTTTGACGCCATGTACAAAGTGAATAGTCGGGCGGTATACCTCCTTTCTAAAACGTTGCTTCCCCGAATGCCTAAGGGGTCGCAGATTATCAATATCAGTAGTATGGCGGGGTATCAGGGGAGTGATAAATTTCCCGGATTAGGACTTTATGCTGCCACAAAAGGGGCCGTTGCTATTTTGACAGAAGCCATGGCTGTGGAGTGGAGCTCTTTGGGCATTACGGTGAACTGTCTTTGTCCGGGGGCTGTAAATACGGAGATGTTGAGGGAGGCCTTTCCCGGATATCAGGCCTCGGTCTCTCCGGAAGAGATGGCCAATTTTATCCTAAATTTTTCAAAATCTGCTCCCGGAGTGATGAATGGAAAGGTTGTTCCGGTAGCGTTGTCTTCGGCTAAGTAGAGGCTGTCTATAACGTCCGACTTCTTTGTGATGCTTGTCTTCCCAATGGTTATTTACCCCGGACGTTTAAAACCGTTATTACGTGCATAGAAGGCCGTTTATGATCAGGGTGTAAGTTCCTCTGGGTATGATGCGCTGGGTGCTGTGCACCGCTTATGGTTTCGTTGTATTTTTCACGATTTAGTGCACCACCGCGTAGGAGATCCGTACGTACGGTGCTACTTCGAAAAAATCAGCAGTACTGAGAGAGGTGTACCGACGCTCATCCGGCCATCAATTCTCTGTTCGATGGTGTCTCGTTTTCAAATTCTTAATTTATGGGGATTTTGTCTATTGGAAAATTACCCCTCTCTTTCCCGACTCTTTAAAAATTGTTGGATTTTTTGAAATTAATTTCAAAATGTTTTCTAGTTCAGTAGATAAGTTTCTTAATTCTTGTTCAGTCCAATTGATTTCAAGATAATTGTAGGTTTTTTGTAATTCAAGCAAAGCGTTGTCTGTCCACAAGATTTTATAACCACTTTCCATAAATTTCTTGTGCTCTGTCGTGTGTGTTTAACTTTTCTGAATTAGCCTCTGCTATCCCTTTTTCAATAGACTTCCGTTCAATTTCGCTAATTTTATCCCACCAATCATCATCATTTCGTATATCTAAGATTTTCTGAATAATGACTTTGTCTTCTAATGTTGTGAGCCATTGAATAAGTTCTATTTTTATATCTTGTAAAGTTGTTTCCATACCACAAAGTTAATAAATTCGTTTGTAATGGCGATTTTGTTTCAAATTGTACTACCCTTTTCGGTTGAAAGTATGCCATTTATCCCGAAGGGTGAAAGTATCTTATAGGCGGGAGTAATACCCCGAACGGTGAGTAAGTTGTAAGCAGGTTAATCACGAGGTTTTCAGCGCAGGAAGCAACCTGAAAAACATCGGTAATGAGTTTTGATGAGCGTATACAGAAAGTAAATGCGAGCCGTATACGAGACCCGTATGTACGGTGTTTAACGAACTCAGCAGTACTGAGAGAGGTGTACCGACGCTTATCCGGCCGTCAGCCATTTTTTCTTTCTAATCATTTTTATTGTCTAATAGCCAATCAACCGCATTTATTTGTTTCACTCCGTTATGATTTCCTGTTTCATAATCCATTGTAATGAGTAATCTTTCATTAAAGTCAGGAATCCTATTAAACGGAGCAAGTTCTCTCTCAAGTGTTTTGGGTTCTTTTACCGTATATGCTACTTGAATATATTTTGTGTAACCATTTTTGTCTTTCACAACAAAATCGACTTCAAGATTATCCGTTTTTCCTATCCAAATTTGATAATTTCTACGAAGTAATTCAAGATAGATTACATTTTCCAATAAATGTCCTACATCAGCCGTAAGTTCTTTGCCCAGTAATGCGTATCGTAAACCTAAGTCCACAAGATAGTATTTTTTCTGAGTTGCAAGATGCTGTTTTCCTTTTATGTCGTATCTGTTTACCTTATAGAACAAATAGGATTCTACCAGCGTGTTAATGTATTTTAATACTGTTTTATGATCAATCTTCTTTCCGTTTGCTGTAAGAACTTTTGCAATATTTCTTGCTGAAATGCTTGAACCAATGCTGTCAATCAGGAAATAAACCACTTCTTTATAAGAGGTTTCACGATATATTGTATGCCGTTTTTGTATGTCATTCGTATAGATGTTTTGAAAAACAGTTTTCAGATATTCATAAGCATAATTTTCTCCTGCTTCAATAAATCCAACGGATTCAGGAAAACCTCCTGTTCGCATATAATTGGCAAAAACACGGTCGGGAATTGCTGTTTCTCCTGTAAATTCCAAATATTCGGCAAAAGAGAATGGTAAAACATTGATTTCATAAGCTCTGCCTGTAAGTATCGTTGCTAACTCACTTGATAAAAGGTAA
>PDWI01000517.1_pt1 | contig 65636 bp, 55 predicted proteins | sample 1430891 | NCBI WGS metagenome assembly PDWI01 (sample SAMN01162508, study PRJNA174530) | Oral metagenome, whole genome shotgun sequencing project. | biome: Marine environment; feature: Marine mammal; material: Swab sample of the gingival sulcus; isolation source: swab sample of gingival sulcus...
ACTCCCGTCTTATTCACCCGATTATAATCCTATTGAGAAACTGTGGAAAAAAATTAAAGAAAAGGAGATTCATTTGCATTATTTTCCTACGTTTGATTCCTTGAAAAAGAAAGTCAATCATGGGCTTCTTAACTTTACAGATATGACGGAAGAAATCCTCTCGTTGTTTGTTAAGTACAAAAAACTGTCGAGAACTGAATCTTATTGAATAACAGGTAGATACGGTGACTAAAAACTTTTTCTTGAAAGCTATAGGATTTTCAGGATGGGAACAGGGCTTTTGGCAAAATACCAAAAGCCCTTGAATGAGTGAACTAACCAAATACTTTTTCCAGATCAGGGATGATCTGTTTTTTACGACTCATGATGCCAGGCAGCCAGCATTTGCCGTCAACGGGTTTTTCTCCAAAGGCTTTTTCAACAACAGATTCGTCATCAGAAGCCACGAGAAGCTCGGTGCCTTCTTTCATGATGTCGGTGAGCATCAACAGTACAGTGTGATGGCCTTTTTCCGCTTTCAGATCACGGATGTCTTTTTCAAGATCCGCTTTAATGCCGTCAACGATAGACAGGTCAACCAGTTCAAGCTGGCCGCAGCCAATGCCGGCACCACTCATGTTAAAGTCTTTGTAGTCGCGAAGCACCAGTTCACGAACTGGCGTGCCGTCTACAGCAGATTTTACCTTGAACATTTCAATGCCCAGAGCGTCAAGATCGGATTCGCTACAGGTTTCAGACAGTTTTGCACATACTTCTTTATCTTTGTCTGTACAGGTAGCAGATTTAAAAATTACAGTGTCGGACAGGATGGCGCACAGCATGGCACCGGCAACGCCCTTGGGAATCTCAACATTAAAATAATCGTACATGGAAGCAATTACGGTGCAGGTGCAGCCCACAGGCCAGATCCAGCATTCCAGGGGCTGGCCGGTAGTTACATCCCCCAGTTTGTGATGGTCTACAATACCCAAGATGTTGGCATCTGCCAAGTCGTCAGGGCTTTGTGCCAGATCGGAATGATCCACCAGATAAACATTTTTGCCGGCATAGCTGGTAACCAATTCAGGGGCAGCCAGACCGAATTTGTCCAGAACAAATTTTGATTCAGGATTCAGCTCGCCCTGCATAGCCGGTGCAATATCTTCACCAAGGCTTTTTTTCAGATTGGCCAGCGCGATGGCTGCGACCACAGAATCGGTATCCGGATTTTTGTGACCCAATACAAGCGTTGACATAAAAACCTCCTAAAAAGTGTTGTTACTTAGGTTATAATTCTCAGGGATTGACGGCCTCAACCGGCAGCCATCCATTTAAGTTTTAACCTGAATTCGCGGTATGATGTTTGATATGTGATTAGGATTATTGATAAAATTATATTTGGTGCTTCACTTGCCAGGTGAAAACCAAAACCAAGATTCCCCAATAATTTCAACACTCATCAAATTTTGTGCCGTGGATTCAGGTTTTTAACTTTAGGCCAATGGTCTAAATAAAATCACCCATCTGCTTGTCTTTTAAGTCGATCTGGGCGTTACCCCAACGGACACATAGATCAAATATGCGTGCATTGGCCTGCTTTAATGACGACTTAAAATCCGGCGCATCTGAGACAGATTTAATTTTGAGCATGGGCCTTATGCCACCTGACCTTATAGAATTAATCGCACTTAACCTCAAGCAAAATTTGAAAAAAGATTTGCCGGGCCTGGAATTGAGAGCCTGTTTGATAATTAGGGGATCGAAGCGAAATCTCATGAAAATGAGAACCAATTTTTACAAATTTTGTTTTAATAGCCGGACTATTGACATAAAATTTGGGGGAATTGGAGCCATTTTCATGGGATTGCAGCCGATTGATCAATTATCAAACAGGCTCTGAGAGGTCTGTGCAAAGATGCGGTTAATCGGAATGGGTGTTCCGCACTTCCCTGCGCAGGACTTTACCTATATTGGAGACCGGAATATCATCTTTGAATTCAATGATCCTGGGGCGTTTGTACCCTGCCATGTTTTCTTTGCAGAATGCTATGAATTCTTCCTGGGTGGCTGTCTGGCCTTCCTTGAGTTTGATTATTGCTTTTACGGTTTCACCACTGTGTTTGTTCTCTACCCCGACCACTGCGCACAATTCAACTTTTGAGTGGGTGTATATAATATCCTCCACTTCCCTGGGGTATACGTTAAATCCGCCCGTAATGATCATCTCTTTTTTTCTGTCCGTGATCAGGATATATCCGTCCTTGTCGATGTGACCGATGTCTCCGGTGAGAAAATAGCGTTTGCCTTCAATGGTGACAAAGGCTTCAGCATTGGCTTCGGGGTTGTTCCAGTATCCTTTCATGACCTGGGGACCGCAGGCAGCCACCTCTCCATCTTCACCCTTGGGCAGTTCCTTTGCCGGATTATCAAGATCCAGGATTTTGATGTCTGTGCCGGGTATTGGAAATCCAATGGAACCTATTTTTCTGGTCTCCCGGTTGGTGGGATTGACCGACAGCACAGGAGCGGTTTCAGTCAACCCGTATCCTTCAAAGATAATCGCACCGGTTTTTGCCTCAAACTTGCGGCAGACATCCGGCGGTATGGGTGCCCCCCCTGAAAAACAGCCCATCAGGGAAGACAGATCATACGCATCAAGCTTGGGATGGTTTGTAAAGGCCACAAAAATGGTGGGTACAGCCGGCATGAGCGTGGGACGGTATTTCTGGACTGCCTTGAGGACATCAGTGAAAGGGGGGTTGCCTGTTCTGGGGTCTGGAATGCATACCAGTCTGCTGCCGGATCCGGCGGCGCACAGCATACCCGCTGAGATGCCAAAACTGTGATACCAGGGCAAAATGCCTAAATAACAATGGTATCCCCCGTAATATGCCTTCTCTTTAGGTTTACCTTCACCGTGGGACAGCATGAGGTATTCCATAATTGCAACCACTTGATAGGTCATGTTAATGTGTACAAGTTCCACACCCTTGGGAATGCCTGTGGTGCCGCCTGTGTATAGCATGACAGCCGTATCGTTGACCGGGTCAATGGTGATATCAGGCGGTTCGGGTCTGGATTGGGCCACCATGTCGTCAAACATGATATGTCCGGGCTCATGGTGGCTGGCTTTGGGGATTTTGCCCAAAAGACCGCCTAAAAATCCCTGCCATTTCGGAAGATAGCTTTTAACATTACAGACCACCACGGTCTGGACACCGGTGTCTTCAATGGCCTTGACCGTATTGGGGTAAAAGGTCGGATGATCCATGCAGAACACCATTTTTGCAGTCGAATCATCAAACTGCTGTTTCAATTCTGTGGCCGTATACATGGGGTTGCAGGGCATTGCCACGGCCCCGGCCTTTATGATACCGAAAAAGATTTCAGGAAAATGGGGCAGATTGGGCAGGAGTATTGCCACCTTGTCCCCTTTTTTGATGCCTTTTTTTGCCAGAAAATAGGCGATCCGGTCTGCTGTGTCTTTGACCTGGGAAAAGGTCTTTTGGGCTCCGTTGAATATTGTGAAAGTTTGATTGGGATAACGGGCTGCTGAATTATCCAGCAGTTTGAAAGCAGGATAGTGATAACCGGTGACGTTATGGGCAACACCCTCGGGCCAAAACGGGGTGTTCCAGGGACTGGCTGAAATGTTTGCCTGGTTGGTCTGATCTACCATGGGGATCTCCTTTATTATTGTATATCAATCCAACTTCCTGCAGAATGAGCGTTTAGGAATTCGGAAAGCGGATTCGTTTTATTCTGACCATGGACCTAATTGTGATTGTGATCTGTATAGTATATATGATACTTAAGATTTGCTAAATGTTTTTTTTAAAATAGCACCAGCACCCTGAACTCCTGGACCGGATATGAATGATTTTCACATAACGTCCCTTAGACTATTGATTTTCATCTGCGACAGCGTTATTGAATAAGGTTGGATATCAAATTGCCTTACATTATGAGGCAAAGGAATATATACGAACAATGAAAATCAAGGTAAACCTAAAAGAAAGGTAAAAAATGACAGATCAAAGAATTTTTAATTTCAATCCCGGACCTGCGGCCCTGCCTTTACCGGTCCTTGAGGAAATTCAGGCCTCTTTCCTGAATTTCAGCAATTCAGGCATGTCCATCACAGAGATCAGCCACAGATCTTCTTATTTTGACGATGTTATCAATGATGCCGTGGAACGGGCCAAACGTCTTTTAGGCATAGATGACCAATACCATGTCCTTTTTCTCCAGGGCGGGGCATCTTTACAATTTGCCATGATTCCCATGAATTTTCTTTCCGGGGATCAAAGTGCCGACTATGTCAACACCGGGACCTGGTCCACCAAAGCTATTAAAGAGGCAGAAATCCAGAATAAAAAACATGTGGTCGTAGCCTCTTCCGAGGATAAAGATTTTTCTTATATCCCTGAAGATATCGCCTTCAGCAAAGATGCAAAATATGTCCACATCACTTCCAACAACACCATTAAAGGAACCCAGTTTGCCAATTTTCCCGACACAGGAGGGATTCCTCTGGTTGCCGATATGTCTTCTGATTTTTTTTCACGTCCCCTGCCCATGGAAAAATTCGGCATGATCTATGCCGGTGCCCAGAAAAACTTAGGCCCGTCCGGCACCTGCATGGTGATTTTGCGCAAAGACTTGATGGAAACAGGCAATCCGGATCTGCCTTCCATGCTTAAATATTCCACCTATGCAGGTAAAAATTCCATGTACAATACCCCGCCCTGCTTTGGTATATATACCATTGACCTGGTACTTAAATGGATCGAAGAGGAGATGGGGGGGCTTGAAAAGATGGATGCCTTTAATCAGGAAAAAGCAGGCCTGTTGTACGATTTTATGGAGGCAAGCAATTTTTATCGGGCCACGGCCAGACCCGATTCCAGATCCCTGATGAACGTGACGTTCCGTCTGCCCAGTGAAGAACTTGAGCAAAAGTTTATACAAGAAGCAACAACCAAAGGACTTGGCGGACTTAAGGGCCACAGATCCGTAGGTGGATGCCGGGCATCCATTTATAATGCCGCCACCATGGAGGGTGTCAAAGCCCTGGTGGAATTCATGGATGCATTTCAAAGGGAGGCTAAATAATGAAGGTACTGGTCAGTGATAAAATGGATGAAGCCGGCATTGATATTTTCAGAAACCAGGAAGGTATTGATGTTGATGTGAATACCGGGCTTTCACCCGAAGAACTCAAAGAGATCGTCGGGCAATACGATGCCCTGGCGATCCGGAGCGCCACCAAGGTGACCGCAGACCTGCTCGAATCGGCACAGAACCTCAAGGTTGTTGCCCGGGCCGGGATTGGCCTGGATAATGTAGACATTGATGCTGCCACCAAAAAAGGGGTCGCCGTTATGAACACCCCCGGCGGCAACACCGTCACCACAGCCGAGCATGCCATTGCCATGATGATGGCCTTAACCCGGAATATTCCCAGGGGCACCGCGTCTTTGAAAGATGGCCGCTGGGATAAGAAACTGCTCCAGGGCCGGGAACTTTTTCACAAGACCCTGGGTGTTGTGGGGTTTGGAAATATCGGTTCCATCGCGGCCGGACTTGCCAAGGGGCTGCGCATGAACGTCATTGTGTTCGACCCCAATATCTCTTCGGAACATATTGAAAAGGCAGGATTTGAATATGTGACCCTGGAAGAACTCTATGCCCGGTCGGATTATATCACCATCCATGTGCCTAAAATGGAGTCCACCATTGATCTGCTGGACGCCCAGGCCTTTGAAAAAATGAAGACCGGGGTCATGGTGATCAACTGTGCCAGGGGCGGCATTGTCAATGAACCAGCCCTGCATGATGCCATCCAGTCAGGAAAGGTGGCTGGCGCGGCCCTGGATGTGTTTGCCACAGAACCCCCGGGCCCAGACCATCCGCTGCTCCAGCTGGATCAGGTCATTGCCACCCCCCATTTAGGCGCATCCACCAAGGAAGCCCAGACCAATGTTTCCGTGGCAGCTGCCAATCAAATTATTGCCTATCTGTTAAACGACACCGTGATCAATGCCGTGAATGTACCCTCGGTCACCGGGGATGTTTTAAAGCAGCTTAAACCTTTTCTCTATCTGGTTGAAAAAATGGGGAAAATGCAGGCCCAGATTAGCACGGGCGGTGTGCGTGAGGTCAACATCGAATATATTGGAAAGTTTCCGGATCTTGATCTCAAACCCCTGACCATCAACGGAATCAAGGGTCTTCTCAATGAATATGTCAGGGACGAAGTCAATTCGGTAAATGCCATTTCCCTGGCCAATGAGATGGGGATAAAAATAAGCGAATCCACCGCCCAGGAGTCAGGCAATTTCCTGAACCTGATCCGGGTGACCGTGACCACGGATACCCAGACAAATGTCCTGGAAGGCACGATTTTTGGAAAAGATGATGCCCGGATCGTCAGAATCAATAAGTTCCGTTTAGAAGTTATTCCCGAGGGGCATCTGGGTCTCATTCACAATGTGGACAAACCGGGTTCCATCGGTTCCATCGGCCTGAAATTAGGCGAGCACAACATCAACATTGCCAGAATGATGGTCGGCCGTGAGGATGACGGAGATAGAAATATTATATTTTTGAAAACCGAAACGCCGGTTTCGGCGGATGTGATAAAAGAGATTGAAGATCTTGAGCTTGTGGTTAGTATGACCACCTTTGAGCTTTAGGTAACTAAGTTGTTCGTGGGCGTGCTATCGGGATCGGCACTAATGCAGATTTCGATCCCGATAGCGATGCTGGGGCCCATGGTCAAAATAAATTCAATATTGACGTGCTTATCAAACGTTTTTTACCGGGAAACGCTGTGGACGAAAGTCCATAGTTTTTACTATCGAACTGAGATAATAAATCCCAACTAAAATCAAAATCTTAATCATTTAACATTGGCGCTGACTTTTTAATTTACATGAAAAAAAATTAGTTGAAACAAAAAAAAATATAAGTTATATACCGCAAAAAGATATTAACCAAGTTACGAGGTTTATGACTGTGTACAAAAAACCATTTTTATACCTAGTTACTGGGCTGGCAGCCCTTTTGTTTTTTTTACCCTGTGCAGTATTTGCCGCTCCCCCCATCACCAGTGAGATACGCAGGGATATTTCCAAAACCATGGATGCGGAGAAAAGTATCCAGAATTTAAAATCTGAATGGAAAGATGAATCCAGAAATCTTGCAGACCGGCTGGAACTGCTGGAGCAAGAGGCGGCAGCCCTGGAAACAAAACTGGAAAGACAGACCCTGCGTCTGTCCCTGGAGAAGAAAAAACATGTTGAAAACCTGCGGCGGGAAAAGGAAACCCACCGGATTAAGAATGAATTGACAGGATTTCTTGACCGGGTACTGGCTACCTTGGAAACCAATATCTCCGCAGATCTGCCTTTCCTTCCCCAGGAGCGGGCCGGTCGGATCGCCACACTCAAGGAGATGATGGTGGATCCCGATGAATCCCCGGCGGAAAAATTCAGACGGGTGTTTGAAGCCCTGCAGATTGAAGCCGAGTACGGCACCACGGTGGAAGTTACCCAGGAAACCATTACCCTGGAGGGTAAAGAAATTATTGTGGATCTTTTTCGTCTGGGACGGGTTTCCCTGTTATGCCAGTCCCTGGATCAGAAAAAAAGCGCTGTATACGATCCAGGCACTGCAACCTGGCAGGCCCTGCCTGATGATGTAAACCGGGATCTGTCCCGGGCCATTGCGATGGCCCGTCTGGAAAGAAGCATTGAGCTGGTGGAACTGCCGCTGGGCAGACTACTGAAATAATTATTAGAGAACATAATCGTTAGGTTAAGGATACCCACTTATAATGAAAAAGCTGATCTCCATCTTCATTCTAACCCTGGGATGCCTCAGTATGATTGCATCTGCCGCCTACTCCCGGGATATGCGCCAGGCCGCAGCTGAAGCGAAAAAACAACTGCAACGGGCAAACCAGGAAGTCAAGGTCGTTAAAGCCGACATCAAACAGGATAAAGCGACCATGACCCAAAAAATAGAAATCCTGGACGCCCGGGTGGCAAAGCTGAATGCCGCCATCAAGGAAAAGACCGACCGCATAACCGTTCTGGTAAACGAAAACAATGCCCTGGAAGAGAAAGCTGCCCAGGGCCAGGCTGAACTGGATGAACTTTCCGGTGCGGTCCGGGTGGCTGCCGGCAACCTGAAGGCCCTGCTCATCGCTTCGGTATACACGGCCCGGGACAAGGATCGACTGGACAAACTGGCCCCCATTCTGGATACCAAGCGTTTCCCTGGGCTGGATGACATGGGGGCCATGGCCGACCTGTTTTTTGAAGAGATCGCACTTAACGCCGGGATTGACCTGACACAGATGCCCTTTACATCAGATACCGGTGAACAGGTCACCGGAGAGGTTCTTACCCTGGGCGGGTTCACCAGTGCCTATCATACGGGAGATAAAACTGGTTTTCTGGACTACTCTCCGGACACCGGCCGGTTGTTTGCATTGTCGGCCCTGCCTAAAAAACGTGTTCAAAAAAACCTGGCAGCCTACATGAATGGTGAATCCGACAGTGTTTACATCGACATCTCAAGGGGAGGGGCCCTTCGCCAAATCACCCATCGTCAGACCCTCAGAGACCAGATCGAGAAAGGGGGGATGCTGGTATGGCCCATCCTGGCCCTGGGTGTAGTTGCCATCATTATCGGTATCGAACGTACCCTGTTTTTAAGCCGGGTCCACTCCAACATGGATGAAGAGATGGGCCGGGTCAATGAACTGGCGATCCAGGGCGCCTGGGAAGAGTGTCACCATACGATTGGCGGCAAAAAGATTCCGGTCTACAATGTACTGCGCTCGGGCTTACGCGCCCGGCGGGAGTGCCGGGAAACCGTTGAAAGCGTACTCCAGGAAGCGATTCTCAAAGAACTTCCCCGGCTAGAGCGATTTCTGCCCCTGCTCAATATCATGGGGGCCATCGCGCCCTTGCTGGGCCTTCTGGGGACGGTCACCGGTATGATCTCCACCTTCCATGTCATCACCCTGTACGGCACCGGTGACCCCAGGATGATGTCCGGCGGCATCTCCACGGCGCTTGTTACCACCATGCTGGGTCTGGCTGTGGCCATTCCCATCATGTTGCTGTACACTTTTCTCACCCGACGGGTGGACCACATCATCGGGGAGATGGAGGAAAAGGCTGTGGGCCTGACCAATATCATTTTCCGGGAGGCTAACCCCTGTGAACACGCTCAGTAACCTGGCAGGAGAAGTTTTCAATTACCTGAGCCAGGGGGGATTAGTTATGATTCCCCTTATGACCTGCTCTTTTGTCATGTGGGCCATGATCCTGGATCGTGTGCACTTTTTTTCCCGGCTGCAGCGCAAAGACCTTGAACTCCAGGCCTTGTTTGGAATCCTGGAAAAAGATGATACGCTACCGGAAACGGTCAGGGGCGTACGGGCAAACCTGGTCCGCCACGTCATGGCTAACCGGACCTACAACTCCACCGTGGACAAAGGTATTGTGGATCAGTGCGCCATGGCCATGGCGCCTAATTTCGACCGGTATCTGGCCGCCATCTCTGTATTGGCCGCAGTCTCTCCCCTGTTCGGTCTGCTGGGTACCGTAACAGGAATGATCACCACGTTTGATGTGATCACCCTGTTTGGAACGGGTAATGCCAAAGCCATGGCCGGAGGCATTTCCGAAGCCCTGGTCACCACCCAGAGCGGCCTGGTGGTCTCCATCCCCGGGTTTTTCATGAGCGTTCTGCTCTACAAACAGTCGGCCCGGGCTAAAACCCGGCTCACCGAAGCGGTCTCTATCTTAAAAAGGAGTTTATAATGATAAACGTACGCGGTTCCCTGCGCATGCGGAACAAGGAGATGGACATTAACATGTCCCCCCTCATTGATCTGGTTTTTCTTTTGCTCATATTTTTCATGGTGACCACCAGCTTTGTCAGGGAAACCGGCATCAGTGTCCAGCGTCCTTCCGCCTCTTCAGCGGCCCTGACGGAAAACGGCAACATCCTGATTGGGGTGTCCCCGGAAGGAACCATTCACTTTGACGGCCGGGAGATAGATATCCGCAGCCTGCGCTCCTATGTCACCCGGGCCCTGTCTGAAAACCCGGAATCGGCAGTGGTGATTGTGGCGGACAAAGTCAGCTATACAGGCAAGGTGATCCAGGTCATGGATCAGTGCCGCCTGGCCGGCGCCAGACAGGTGAGCATTGCAGCCACCAAAGATGGCGGCGGTGCATGATGGGTATTAAAACCAACAATCTGGTCAACAGATCCTATATCATCCAGGGCATTCTCGGTGCAGCCCTCATTAACCTGACGTTGTTCGGGTTACTGCCCGGTCTGATCCATATGGATAAACAATCCAGCGACCTTGAAAGCCTGAATACGGTCAATTTTACGCGGCTCAAGCGTCAACCCCCGCCCCCCAAACCCAAAGAAAAGAAGCAAAAAAAGGAACCGCCCAAAAAAAAGCTGGAAAAAATCCATCGGGTGACCCATCAAAAGCAAGTTGTGCCCAAAAAGCAACTCACCCTCAAAATGCCCAACCTGGATCTGAATATTGATCCACGGATTTCAGGGGGGATCCCCATGATCGCAGCACCCGAAGCTCCGGTAGCACCCGTGGCGGCAACGCCGAATTTTGATACCATCATGGACGAAACTGATGTGGACACGATCCCCGTACCCAAATACAAACGCAGTCCACAGTATCCATACCGGGCCAAACGCATGGGGATTGAAGGTGAAGTTAAAATACGGTTTCTGGTCAGTAAGGAGGGCAACATTTCCCAAATCGAGATTCTGTCGGCCAATCCCCCTAAGATTTTTGACGAAAGTGTGCTCAACGCCGTGTCATCCTGGAAATACGCCCCGGGCGAACTTATGGGAAGAAAGGTAGCCACCCGGGTGACCACCAGCGTGATCTTTAAATTGGAGTAAGAACAGTGAAACATCATTTAAGCAAACTAACCTTGATTTTATTTTTTTCGGTTTTCTTTTTCGTGACTGCCGCCTGGAGCGCTACCCAAAGTCAACCGGCACCAGCCTGTCCCGATGAAAACACCTTGACTCGGGACGCCCGGCAGGCTCTGGTGGATGCCCAGAAACTCATGGGTGAGAATAAGTATAAGCAGGCTCTGGCCGGGCTCACCGGGTTTATGGAACAGCATGCCGATGACACCCATGCCTATGTGAGCTACATGTTGGCAGGTTTAAGCCTTGAGACCGGTAAGATGAAAGACGCTGCCATCTACTATGAAAAAACCCTTGAACTATGCCCGTCCTTTATCCCGGCATGGCAAAACCTGGGTAAGGTATGTTACGATCTTGGGCGGTTTGAGACCGCGGCCAAGGCCTTTGAAAAGACCTGGGAGCTTACCGGTCGAAATTCCCCTGTCCTTCGATACCACGCTGCTGTGGCCAGACTGTCGGCCAAACAGCCAAAACTGGCCCTGGGCCACCTTGAATTTCTCACCTCGGGCCAGGCCGGGACCCCGGAAGAAGACTGGATCAAGCTACTGGTCCAGCTATCCATCGAAAACAAAAAATCTGCCAGAGCGTTAAAAACCATTGAGCGGCTCCTGGCCGTACCAGACGCCGATCCCTACCTTTTCCGCCTGGCAGCCTCTTTAAACCTGGACCTGAACAGATATAAACAGGCGGCCGGAAATCTTGCTGCTTACAGTTTGACCACCCCCTTGCCCGTTGCAGAACAGACCCTTTTAGCAGACCTGTATAACAATCTGGGGATACCGGCCCGGGCCGCAGAAAACTACGAAAAGGCCCTGGTTTTGAAACCCTCCCGCAAACTCCATGAACGGCTGTCATCGGCCTGGTTTGAAGCCTGCGACATAGAAAAAGCCCTGGCTGCCTTGGAAACAGGCCTTAAAGACTACCCCAAATCCCATGCCATGTGGAAGTTAAAGGGCTGGATTTACTATGACACACAGCACTTTGATAAAGCGTCAGCGGCGTTTGCTAAGGCCTTCACCCTCAACAAAAAAGACAGCAAATCCTTGTTCATGCACGGCCTGTGTGCTTACCGTGCCGGGCACACCAAACAGGCCCGAACAATATTGAAGCAGGCTGCTGCCCATCGGAACTACAAAACCAAGGCCCTGGCTTTGATCCGGCAGATGGATGCCAATGCTGCCAATAGGGGATAATCTAGACGTTAGGCCCATGATCAAAATAAAATCGCCCATCTACTTGTCTTTTAAGCCGTCCTCGGCGTTACGCCAAAAGACGCATATACCCAATATGCCTCCTTTGGCGTGCCTTGATGGCGACTTAAAATCCGGCTATCTGTGGCAGATTTAATTCTGATCATGGGCCTTAAACGATTTTAACTGCCTGTTTCATGAAAATAAAAAATTGACTTGGTCACATTTTTTCTTGACTTTAACCACTTTAATTCATATTATACCTAAAAAGTTGGAATAGTCAAACTTTAGAAAAAATTAACCTTATTCATATATAGGAAAACATCATGACCATATTAAAACAAACTGGCGGCCTCCAACACGAGGAAAACATTTCGGAATTTGATATAACATCCTATTTCGCCAATGAATCCGCAGATCCATTGACCAAGGCATTTGAAAAACCCATGGTCGTTCATCCCGGAGGTAAAACCGCGCCTCTGCCTCCACCAAAGGTACAGGAAACCTATATCAAGCTGCTTGAAACACCAAGGTCTGGTAAAACTGCAGTATATATCCATGTTCCCTTTTGCGAAACCCACTGCCTTTACTGCGGTTTCTACCGCAAACGGTATGATGCTGAACAAAGTCACGAGTATACAGAGGCCCTGATCACCGAACTGAGCGCTTCGGCAGACACACCCTGCCAGACCCAGGGACCGGTCCATTCCATCTACATTGGCGGCGGCACCCCCACAGCTCTGGAAGCTGACGATCTAAAACGGATACTTCTGACCCTGAAAGACACCCTGCCTTTGGCCAATGACTGCGAGATTACGGTAGAGGGACGGCTAAGGAACTTTGGCCCTGATAAAATGGAAGCCTGCCTGGAAGGCGGGGCCAACCGGTTTTCCCTTGGGGTGCAGACATTTGATACAAAGATCCGCCAATCCATGCAGCGTATGGCCGATAAAGAGGAAGTCATTAAGGGACTGACCCAGCTGGCATCCTACGATCAAGCCGTCGTGATCATTGACCTGATCTATGGATTTCCTTCCCAGACCATGGAGATGTGGGAAGCGGACATTAACACCCTTCTCGGACTGGAAATCGACGGCGCTGACCTGTATCAGCTCAAAACATTCCCGGGGACACCGCTGTTTACAGCCATTAAGAATGAGAAAATGCCGCCTGCTGCAGATCAGGACCAGATGGCCCGGATGTATGCCAGGGGGGTGGAGATGATGGATGGCGCCATGTACCGCAGACTCACCGCTAACCATTGGGGCAGAACCACGCGGGAACGCAATATCTACAACCATATGATGAAAAGTCCAGCCGACTGTCTGGCCTTTGGCCCCGGTGCCGGGGGAAGCCTTCATGGACACTTTTTATTCAATGAGTCTGATTACGGAAAATGGCGGACTGCCGTTATGGAGGAGGGCAGAAAACCCATTGCCATGATGCAGGTGCCTACATCTTCCGGTCCCTTAGAAAAAACCATCACTGCAGAGATGGAGTTATGCCGGATCAACCTTGAACGTATCGGGACCACCTTTGGCCTTCCCCTTGCCGAGAACTTGTCCCCGCTTTATGACCAGTGGGTCCGGGCTGGACTCCTGGAGAAAAAGGGCGATTGGTTTGTACTGACCACAGCGGGTCAGTTCTGGCAGGTTAATCTGGCCCAGCTCACCATCAATTATCTGCTGCAAACACTTTTAAAGGAAACGTCATGATGCAATTTTTACCGAGATTCAGAACCGGCTCCAGACTGGCACTGGGAAGCCTTTGCCTGTCTCTGGTCTTGTGCACAAGCACTGGAACCGCCCTTGCGGAATCTGAAATCAAAGCAAAAAACATTGTGGTGTCCGCCACCCGGACGGAGAAAGACATTCAGATGGTTCCTTCTTCCATTTCCGTGGTGGACCAAAATGACCTCAAAAGAAAGGGATATACCTCCATTGCCGACATGTTACAAGATGTACCCGGTGTTGAAGTGACCGACTATAGTATGGCCGGGGCCAAGCGGCTCAATATTCGCGGAGAATCTGGCGCCAGGGTGTTAATCATGGTGGACGGACAAAAGATTACCGAACAGAAATCCATGGATGGTGCGCCTTTGCTCATCGACCCTGAGATCATTGATCGCATTGAGGTCATCAAGGGCCCGGCATCAGTGCTCTATGGCTCTGAAGCCATTGGCGGGGCCGTGAACATCATCACCAAAAAAGATGGAGACCGACCCATCCAGGGGGCGGTTTCTGCCACCTACGACACCTCCACAGAGGGACATACAGAATCCCTGTCCCTGTCCGGCGGAATAAACGGTTTCAATTACAGGGTAACCGGATCTTATTCAGACCAGGGTAACCGGGACACTCCGGATGGAGAACTACCAGAGTCGGATTTCCGGCGTAAATCAGGGTCTGGATACCTTGGCTACGAAACCGGCAAATTTTCCCTGGGACTGGGTCTGGAGGCCTTTGACAGCCAGGCGGACTCTCCGCCGAGGCAAGTGGGCGGGATGCCATTCAATCTCAACATCCCTGAATGGTCCAGGCAAAAGGGCAGTCTGTCAATGGATGTCAAAGATGTAACGGCCAAATTCAAAAAAATCCATATCGACACCTTTGCTCAGAAAACCAAAAAGGATTTTGAGCAGGAGATGGATATTGCTGCGGGGCCACTTGGGGTCGTTCGCCAGAATCTTGATACGTTTAACACCCAGAAAACCTATGGTCTGAACACCCAGATTGATCTCATCGCCGATTCCGAACACTATCTTGTGGCAGGATATTCGTATACCCGGGACACTCTGGATGCCGACAGTAAGCTCTCTTTTGATCATCCGTTTTTGGGGGCCTTTGGCAGTGAATACTTCTACAAAGCCAGTATCGGAACCCACGCCCTGTTCTTCCAGGACGAATGGATGCTGCCCCAGAATTTCATCCTTACCATTGGTGGACGCCAGACCTGGGTCTCTTCAGAGCTTGACGATACCAATGATCCGAACTCTGCCAAAGACAAAGTCAACGATTCACAGCCGGTGTTCAGTGCTGGCCTGACCTGGAGCGGGGTTGAAAATCTGACCCTCAGGGGGCTGGTCTCCCAGGGTTACCGGTTTCCGGATCTGAGTCAATTGTATATCGGCACCCGGCACGGCGGTGGGGAAACGTTACCCAATCAAAAACTGACGCCGGAAACCTCAAAAAACTTTGAGATCGGTGCCAGGTTCAACAACGATATCTGGAATATCGATATCACCGCGTTCTTGAGTATTGCCACAGAGTACATCACCGACCGGTATGTCTCAAGCGTAGCCAGGCCGCCCAGACCTGGCCTGGTCGATCAATATATGTACACCAATGTGGACGAAGCCCAAACCCATGGGGTGGAAGCCCATATTTCCTACACCTTCTTACCGGTGAATCTTACCCCCTACGTCACTGGCACCTGGATGCGCAGAAAATATGAAGAACAGATGCTTTCGACCTGGGATACCGGTATCCCCGAATTATCAGGACGCCTGGGCCTTCGCTGGCAAAAAGAGATGACGCAACAGGATTTCACCCTCTGGGCTGATGCCTGGATAAGGGCTGCCAAAGGGGCCGTTGATAACACGTTCAGTAACGGCACGAGAACCATCACCGAAACTAGCGGCTGGCAGACCGCCAATGTCGCCATGGGGTGTGAATTCGGTACCCAGCGGCAGTATAAGGTCTCATTGAATCTGAACAATATATTTGATCACGCCTATCATACCGTCAAAAACATGATAGATGAAGCCGGATTCCATGCCGTTCTGAGAGTGGATTTGGCCTTTTAAACGGATCATTTCTTAACACCATTCATCTTGAAACTAGGCCGGACAGAGTGCGAGTCACCGCCTCTGTCCGGCTTGCAACAGGATCTATTAAATGGAAGCTAAACAGCCTTACTGGAAAATGCGGGAACTGGTGATTATCGGTGTTTTTGCTGCGGTCATAAAGGTTTCCAGCATTCTGGTGGCCCTGGTGGGTGGGGGCATGAACCCGCTGACCCTGATCATTAAAAATTTATTGTTTACCACCCTGACCATTGTTCTTCTATATAAAGTGCGAAAATTCGGGGCACTGACCCTGTTTTTGCTGGTCAACGCAATTGTATCCACGCTTCTCATGGGGGGGGCATTGTTTCTCATTCCGTCCATGCTCATTGCAGGCCCCATTGCCGAAGTTGTTATTTTAGGGCTGGGCGGGTATAACAAAAGCATCAACCTGATAATCGGGGTAGGGCTTTACGATCTGATGTACAAAACGGGATCCGTAGGGCTTTCCTGGCTGTTCATGAGGGAACAGCAGGAGATGGTCATCATGTCCGCCATTATCGTGGGTATCAGCTACATCGGTGCCTTCATGGGCCTGTTTACCGGCGCCATGTTTGTAAAGGAGCTGCGCCATGCATGTATCATCCGCAGCTAACGGGCTTGAAGAAAATACAGGATTTGTGTTTGGTCTGGATGTCAGAACCAAAATCCTGATCTGCCTGAGTATGTCCGTTGCCATCATTTTTTTGAAATCAACCCCGGCCCTGGGGTTTCTCAGTCTGATCAGCCTGGCATACACCCTGAATATGGGACGGTACCAGGTGGTGGCGGTTTGTTATATTGCACTTTGCCTGATGTGGCTGATAGCCATTGGGGTGATGCGTTTGATGCATATGGCCAGTCCCATGATTCCCGTGACCGAACCGGTCAAAATGCTGATTCCGTTTCTGCGTATCACGGTAATGCTCAATACGGTGCTGGCCCTGGCCCTGTCCTCGCGGGTTCAGACCCTTTTAAACGCTTTGAAAAGCTTTCGGCTGCCCATTTGGCTGTACATTCCTTCGGCTGTGATGATCCGGTTTATCCCCTCCTTTATCAAGGATGTAAACCAGATCCACGAAGCCATGCGCATCCGGGGATACAGTCCCAATCCCTTTTTCATCCTGGCCCATCCCAGGCTGTCGGTGCGTCTTCTGGTCGCGCCCATTATTTTCCGTGCCTTACGTTCCGCCGATGATCTGGGGGTGGCTGCAGAACTCAAGGGAGTGGGGACTTCAATGACCGGCGCACAGAAACTTGAAAGCTATACCCCCCTGAAATTTAAAACCAGGGACGCCCTGGCCCTGGCAGCCACCCTGGCAGCGCTCATTGTCTCAGGCGTTATCCAGGCCATTTACGGCATAGACGCCACAGGAATGTTTTAATGATTGAACTCAATAAGGTCTCCTATACCTACCCCTTTCAGAATCGGCCGGCGGTAGAACAGATCTCCCTGACGGTATCCCCCGGTGAAGCCGTGCTTGTTACCGGGGCCTCAGGCTGCGGAAAATCCACCCTGGTCCGGCTGGCCAACGGGCTTTGCCCCCATTTTTTTCTGGGCGAACTTGAAGGAGAAATCCGGCGCTGCGGCATCTGCGGCCAAAACGGCGAGCAGTCCCAGACCCTCAACGAAATAGCCAGAACCGTGGGTACCGTGTTCCAGGATCCTGAACTCCAGTTTTTCGCCTTGAATGTGGATGATGAAATAGCCTTTGCCCATGAATGGCAAGGGAAATCCGGAGAAGAGATCCGGGACATTGTGGATGATACGGCCCGCCGCCTGGGGATAACACACATCCTGGGCGCCTCCATTCATGACCTGTCAGAGGGGCAGAAACAGAAGGTGGCCATCGGCTGTGTTCTTTCCCTGGGACCTGCCGTGGTGGTATTGGACGAACCCTCGGCCAACCTGGATCCCGAAAGCACCCTGGAACTTGCCCGGTTCATTAAAGAACTCAAAGACCGGAACATTGCGGTCCTGGTGGCGGACCACCGGTTGTACTGGCTGGAAGATGTCGTGGAGCGGGTGGTGGTCATGCATGATGGCCGGATCGTCGCCCAGGGAGAGTTTGACATTCTGGCAGATCCTGAACTCAGGGAAAAATACGGTCTGCGCCGCCACCAGGTGAAAGATATCCGAAATACCCTGCCATTGATTCCCTGCTCCAGGGAAAAGAGTGATTCCGATTCCATTGAGGTCCGGGAACTGACCTTTTCCCATAAAAAAGGGCCCCTGCTGTACGAAAATGCCGGTTTTTTTCTCCCCCGGGGCGTCACCGGCATCATCGGGAATAATGGTACCGGAAAAACCACGCTGGCCAGACTGCTCACCGGCCTGACCAAAATGAAACAGGGTAAAATCCTGATAAACGGAAAACAGGTTCCCCCAAAACAGCTATTAAAACGCTCTGCCCTGATCCTGCAAAATACCGACCACCAGCTTCACATGAATTCGGTGTTCCAGGAGATCGCCATGGCTTCAGGGCTTTTCAATCCTAAAGATGCAGAAAAAGAGGAATTGGAGGCCACCCTGGACCGGTTTGGCCTTAAACACCTGGCTGACCGGCATCCCCAAAGTCTTTCCGGCGGGGAAAAGCAGCGCCTGGTCATCGCCTGCGGTCTGGTTGCCAACCCGGATATCTTTATTCTGGACGAGCCGACCTCGGGTTTGGACGGTCGGAATATGAAACGTATTGCCAACATGATCCGAGGGGCAGCTGATGAGGGCATTCGGGTGGTGTTGATCACCCATGACCTTGAATTACTGGACCAGGTTTGTGACAATGCCCTGCGTCTGCCCTTTAACCACACCCCAATTAATTAATCAAGAAAAGGAGTAAATTGAATATGTTCACTACAGAATTAAGCCCTGAACTGGATTCCAGGGTCAAGGAGATGATTGAAGTCGATCCCAGCGCAATGCCCAGCATGATTGCAGGCAAACTTCAGGTTCCCGAAGCCTCAGTGGTCAGGGCGTTTCCTGAAGCCATGCGTACCTTTATCGACCCCGAACAGTTTGACCAGGTCTGGGAGGCCATGACCGCCTGGGAACGAATCACGTTCATCTGTCAGACACCCGGTGCCATCATTGAAGTGAAAGGCAAACTGCCCAAAGGCAAACACGGCCACGGTTTTTTTAACCTCATGGAAAAGGGCAATCCTTTGGGAGGCCATCTTAAGGTGTCTGAACTGGGCGCTATCTGTTTTCTGGAAAAGCCGTTCTTTGGCCTGGAAAGTCTGTCCGTACAATTCTACGATAACGCTGGCGGCAACATGTTCGCTGTATACGCCGGTCGGGACAAAAAGGAGCTCATCCCCTCCGTAAAACAAGGTTATCAAGACTTGAAAAGTCAAATGAAAACAATTGATTAAGGAGAACACCATGAAATCCCTTATTGTTTATTCATCCCGTACCGGCAACACCCGTGCCGTGGCCGAGGCCATTAAGGAGGTCATTCCGTCCCCCTGTGACATCAAAGCCGTTGAAGATGCACCGGACCCGGAAGCCTACGACTTTATCGCCATGGGATATTGGGTGGATAAAGGCATGCCCGATGCAAAAGCAAAAGCCTATATGAAAACCATCAAAGGCAAAAAGGTCGGGTTGTTCGGCACCCTTGGTGCGTACCCCGATTCGGAACATGGCGATGACTGCCGGGCAAAGGCTGCGGAATTGATGGAAGGCAATGAGTTACTGGGGCAGTTCCTGTGCCAGGGTAAAGTTGATCCCAAAGTGCTGGAAATGATGGCTAAAAAATTCTCAGGTCAGCACCCGATGACAGAAGAACGAAAGGCAAGGATCGAAGAGGCCAGAAAGCATCCCAATGAGACGGATTTTTCAGCAGCCAGAAAGGCGTTTAAAGAGATGCTGGAAAACCTCTGATCTTTTAGCGCCTGTTTGATAATTGAAGAATCAGCTGCAATCTCATGAAAATGCCTCCAATGCCTCCAAATTTTATGTCAATAGTCCGGCTATTAACAAAAAATTTATAAAAATTGGTTCTCATTTCATGAGATTTCACTTCATCCCCTAATTACCAAACAAGCTCTTAAAATAAACCGCTTCACTCAATTTCATCCGGGCCGGAACCGTGGGACAGGGGAAATTTATATTTTGCCTCCCAGTTTTCGATATCCAGCCCGGATTCCTTCAAAAAGAAAATAAACCGGCCCAATTGAAGTACGGTGTCGTCACTGACCGCATGTTCCACCCGGCAGGCCGTGGCACTGGCCTCGCTTTCAGGCAGATTCAGCACAGATCCAAAAAATTCATTCAGAATAAAATTGCGGTGGGCAATGCGTTTGCCCAACTCCCTGCCCTCAGGGGTCAACCGGATGGGGCTGTACGGTTTGTATATGATCAGCCCCCGCGCGGCCAGTCCTTTCAACGCTGTTGTTACCGTGGATTTGGTCACTTCCAGTTCCCCGGCAATGGCGTTGGAACGGGCTTCGCCCGACGTGCGGGCCAGGCGGAAAATAGCGGCCAGGTAATCTTCCTGGGTGCCGGTGAGCTGGAGGTATTGATTTTTCATAAAAATCCTTGCAATGATATTCTGTGTTTATAAATTCAGCTGTTAAACCTGCAGATTCAAGGTATCATTAAGCGCATTAAATGACAATCAATATTACAATAATTATAATTCCCAAGCCGTGTTATTCCAAGCCACATATAATTGACGGATATCTCTCTTTACCATGCACAAAAAACTCTCCAATTCCTGGGATCATATAAAAAATTAAAAGGTATAGCCCAGGGAGAAATGAAAACAGCCCCGGCTCTCCCCGGGGTGGGGGGAAAGTTTCCAGCCATACAGAAAACTGATGGGCCCCACGGGTGTCTGACGGCGCAGACCAATACCTGCACTGCTTCTGAATGATTCCGGGACACCCGGTTTCCGGGTTCTGCTTAAGGCGCCGGTGTCAAAAAACAGGGCAATCTCATACCCTGACCCCAGATCGTACCGGGCTTCAGCCGAGCCCAGCACCATGGACCGCCCCCCCAGGGCATTGCCGTTGTCATCAGACCGCAGCATATTTTCAGCAAATCCCCTCACGGTTGATCCGCCCCCCAGAAAATAGCGCTGGTCATCGGCAATATAGGTATTTCCCCCGTAAGTATTCATGTATCCGCAGCGGCCGCGCATGGCGATCACCAGGTCGTCGGTGACCGGCAGATAATACCGCAGTGAAAGGCCGTATTTGTAAACATCATCCAGATCGGAATCTATGCCTTTGAACAGATCAAAGGTTGTTGATGCAAACACCCCGCTGCGGGGGTGGACAAGGGAATCGGTGGTACGAAAGGTCAGCCCTGTATTGATCTGGCCCATATGGCGCACCCCATAATCGTGGGTCTCATCATCAAGCCTGGGATCCACCCTTAAATACTGATTCCGGTATTCATAACCCATCCCCAGGCTCAGGCGGATCCCCGTCGTGTCAAACTTGCGCAGAAAGGTCTGGGACAGGCCATAGGTTGTGATGCCGTAGTCTTTATTGAACGCTTCGGTTTTCTCTGAATAGACCTTGCTTGTGGAGATGAAGCGGCCAGAAAGAAATCGTGGTTCAGTTAAGGAGACCGCCATGTCGTACCCCACCTGACTCAACCCAAAACGGGCCTGGACATCCAGGTTCCGGCCCATAAAATTCTTATCCCCGATGCCGGTCTCCATATACAGATGCCGGGCGGTATCATATCCGCCGGACAGCTCTACATAATAGGGTTTTTTCTCGGATATCTCCACAATAAGATCCACCTCGGGCTCAAGGTGCTTAAGACCGACATGTCTGATTCTGACGGTATCCACGGCATTCAGGTTCTGGATGTTTCTGCGGGAGGCCACAATCTTGAACATTGAAAAGGGGTCCCCCGGGACAATTTCCATCTCATTTTCAAGCGTCTCCTGTTTCAGCCGCAGATTCCCGGTATAAAAAATCCTGCCCACCACCACCCTGGGGCCCTGGTCCACATGACAGGTGATCCAGCCCCGGGTCCTGTCTTTTGAAAACCTGACATCCGCGGTCACCTGAACATGGGGAAACCCCTTTTCCGATATGGCCTGACGCAGGGCTGAAAGGTCATCCTCAAGCAGGGCATTGTCATACCAGAGGCCCGCTTTCATGGTCATCTTCCCAACGGCCTCATCCAGAGAAATGGCAGAAAGACCCTGGATATCCACCTGTTCAACCATTGTTCGGGGGCCTTCCTTTATGATGATCTCAACGGCGACCTGTTTTTCGTTTTTCTCCGGCACATCATGGGGCTTGATCTTTTTACTCACTTTGGTTTCTGTAAATCCGTTGGTAAGATACAATGCCTGAATGGCTTTAAGGTCATCGTCCAGGATTGTCTTTGTGAAAACTCTCTTTTCCCGGGTCAGAATATGTTTTTTAATTTCCTTTACGGGCAAGGTCTGTGCCCCACGGATGTCAAGTTCAGACACCACGTATCTTATGCCTTCCTCTATGCGGATATTGACCTGCCGCACAAAGGGGTGCTGGGAATCGGTTGTCTGCGCTTTAACTGCGGCATCGGCAAACCCTTTTGCCGCATAGCGTTTTCTGATATTGCGCATGCTTTTTTTCAGGGCAACATTGTTTTTATTCCCGTCCTTTTCAAGTAAAAGGTTTTTTTTCAACGACCAGCTGTAAAGGGCCTCATTGCCCTGAAAATCAATTTTGTACAGCGGACCTTCATCAATTGTAAAAATCACATCCACGGCATCACTGCCGTTAACCGGGATTGTTTCGGCTGTCACCTGAACATCTGCATACCCTTTTTTCCGGTATATTTCGGTGATTGTCCTGGTATCCGCCTTCATCTTTTTTTCGGTAAACCGGTTGCCATGGAAGGGCAAAAGGGATGTCCGGAAGGTACGGGTCACAAATTTGAGACGGGCCTTGCTGATGTGATCATTGCCGCGAAACGCAACCTTGCGGATATTGTGAAACGGACCTTTATCAATGTCCAGGCCAATCACGTAGTCATTGCCCGATTTTAAAGCAGACACGGTCACCTTTGGCGCATAAAACCCCCGGCGCTTGAAGAGCGCTTCCACCCGCCGGGCCTGATCTGCCATTTTCTTTTTCTGATAAACGCCCCCGACCTTGACGGTCATCGCGTTCAGCACTTCCTGCTCAAATATGGGGAAGGCGTTTTGAATATGAATATCCTGTATCCTGCAAAACGGGGTCAGTTCAAAAAAGAGCACCATACCGCGGTCGCTCTGTTCAGGATCCGGCACATGGATAAATTCAAAAAGCGCGGCCTGGGTCAGTGCCTTAATCGCTCGATCCATGGTTTGTATGGTATACGCATCCCCCACGGTTACGGGGATAACGCTTGCGGCAAAGGCGTGCCAGAACGCCTGTTTTTCAGCGGGGCAATGAACCCTGATATTGATATCTGACACCTTGACGGTATCTGCTGCACACACAGGCATTGCTGCATATAGAAGCGCACAGGCCGCAAAAACAAAACAAAAAGCCCGGTAAATCCGCATTGTCATCTGAACTCCAGCCTGTATTTGAGTTCACCGCCAAACTTGCCGCTGGTGCTCTGGAAACTGCTTAAAATCAAGTGTTCCAAAAGTTTATAATAGGTCGTAACCGTCTGCACGGTCTCGCCGTCATGGATATCCATGCCATAGGAAATGCTCAGCTGCCGGGAAAGGTCTGCACCCAGGCGGACCTGAACACCGGAGTCGCTGTCCTCACCCTCATCCATGTGGATATCGACCTGGCTTAACCCTGTGGCCTCCATGATTTTCTCACTTAAAGGATCTGCCAGTATCCCGGCAATGGCCGCTGCGGAGATCGAATCCCCATCACTGTTCCCGGCCCCCATTTCATCCGTTGTTTTTCCAAATGCAATCAGGGAAAGAATATCGGCATCTGTTTCATAAGGGTCTGACGAAAATTCAAGATTCAGGTCATCCGGCGTGCCGGTCACGGACAGGGTAATGGTATGGGATGAAATCGTGGTTTCACAGGTCAAGGAGATCTCAGGCTCGATTTTATACGGATTGATAAAGTCAATGGCCCCTTTGGTGATTTCAAATTCTGCCTTTTGAAAACGCATGGTGCCCTCATCCACAACGGCCCGGCCATCCAGGGACGGCGCATACGCGCTCCCCCTGACACTGAGATTGGGACTGATATGCATGGACAAAAGATTATTGTCTACACCAATGGCCTGCCGGCGCGTGACATAGATATCAAGTCCAATGGTCTTTAAAAAGGCAGGTTTGGGTTCCCGTATTTCGGGGCGGGATTCCCGGGTGGCCTGGGCGGCGATGCGTATCAGATTCAAATCCACATCCTTGTAATAGATGCCATCAAAGATCTCTATCTGGCCGGTGATCGCTGATTTATCCATGGTGCCGGCCCAGGTCAGTTGACTGTTCAAGGTTATATCCATGGTATCGGGTATATTCACAGGCACCTGACCGGCGTCAAAGTTCAGTTGAAAGGTCTGTGGTATGCCGTTTTTCAGCTCTGCCTTGCCGGTCAGCCTTAGTTTACCATTGCCAAGACCGGCGGTGACATCCCGGATCTCAATGGCCCCAGGAGTCAGTGTAATGCGGCCGTTGATTTTCCGTAAAGGCGCGTCCAGCGTCTCCAGATCCAGGATGATGTTGGCAAAATCAATACTGCCCCGAAAATCAGGAGAGAGGGTCTTGCCCCTGGCGTGCAAGGCGATCTGTATCTCCCCGTCTGCGAACGTTATCCCGTCTGAAAGGGGCAGCAGCATGGCCCCGGGAAGGCTGCCGACGGCATTGGCTGTCAGATCGCCCTTGATATCCCCGTTGGCCGACAGGGTCAGCGCTCCCTTGTCCATGATCCGGACCGGCACAGGATCCAGGGAGAAGCGGCCATCTTTGAGCAAGACGCGCGCATTATTGATGTGGATCAGCATCTGTCCCTGTTTGGCCAGTGCCAGCCGGGTAATATGAACAGCGGCCTGCAAGGCTTCAGGGGTATCCAAAGGCCCGTGGGCCTCTATGGCGGCATTGAGACCAACGGCCATGTCCGGGGCATTGGGAAGGCGCAGATTCCACGCGTTAATGCGCCCTGAAATATCCGGGGCAGGCAGATCTCCCTGGACGGAAACATCCATAGCCAGCCTGCCCGCGTCAAGGAGCGTCCCAGCAGCCAGATCCATATCCCCAAGGTCGGTTTCAGGGATCACGGCCCGGATATCAATGGTCTTGTCCGCTACATTGATCTGCCCGGTAATATCCAAGTGCGCGTTTTTCTTCTGGATGCGTGCCTGTTCAAGGGTCAGAACAGCGTTGACAAACCTGAGCTGTGACTGGATGCTGTCCAGGGAAAGGGCGCCACCCCCCGGATTCTGTCCTGAAACAACAGCCGTGATATCGGGATGTTCCAGGGATCCGGTGCCGGTCACGTTACCGGAAAACCGTCCTCTGACACCCAGGTCCGGTGCAATCTCGTCCAGTTCAAGCCGGTTAATCGCCACGGATAGATCAAGGGCATGGGGCTCTTCCTTTTTTCCGCCCAGCGAAAGGGTCCCTGAGGCATTGAGCGATCCCTGGTTGCGTTTAAGGGTCAGATCCTGGATCTGGAGCATCTTTTTGTCCATTCGGGCCTTGCAAACCAGACTATCGGCCTGGAACTGCATCTTCCCGGATCTGGACATCCAGGGCAGGATCAGGTCATGGGCACTAAATTCCAGGTCCGCATGGACAGCCATCTGTCCGGGCATTACCCCGCGGCCCTGGCCCCGGATCCGGGCGGACACCCACCCCTTTGGGGAAGGTTCTCCCAATTCAAGGGCATCCAGGGACAGATTGTCCGAATGAACAGAAAAGTGATAGGCCAGGGTATCCAGGCCGGCCATGGGGCTGGAAAATCCCTTGGGAAAGGTTTTAGACAGATCCACATCGCCGGAAAACGGAATGGTCCCGGCCGGCAGATCAACCCGGCAGTCTGTAAAGGTCAAATGCCGGTCCTCAAGCCCGGCGGAACCTGTTATGCCTGATATAAACATGTTATTGATACTGCCCGGGCCAAATGCAAACCGAACCCTGGCCCGGGGATTGTCAATACCGCCGTTCATGGTCAGATCAACCCGGCCCTTCCCCTGGACAGAATCCCGGGGCAGGCCCAGGACCGTTGCGGCCAAAGGGGCATCAACATCAAGGGTGGCAGTCACATCCGGTGTCACTGTCCCCAAAAGTCCTGCCACAGACCCGGTGGCATTGAATGCAATGCCCGGTATCCTGGCATTGACCCAAATATCTGAAATGTTGTCCTTGTCCATGCGGGCTCTGCCATCAAAGGCGTCAAGGGCAAGATCCATATCCCCAAATTTCAGATGCCCCCCGGCCAGGGAAATTGCGGCCGATGCACAGCGGCCGGCCGGCTGAAACCCTTTCACCGCAACGGAGACCCCCGGAAGATCCGCGTTGAAGTGCGGGGCTGTTACTTTTATATGGGCCTTATTCACCTTGAATTCACGGATTCGAAGATCAATATCCGGCGAGCTGGGCGGTTTTGATGCATCAACATCCCATGGTGACGATTCATCCCCAACCAGGGCCGATACAAGGTCAATGGCGCCGTGTCCCGACATGCCGATATCAAGGACAGGATCGTCAATCAGAACCTGAATCAGTTCAATTTTATTCCAGGAAAAAGCAGACCAGTCCACCCTGGCGGCTACCCTGGCGATGGCGGCCACTTCTTTGCCGGAAACCCCTTTAAGGCGAATCCCGGACATCTGAACCCGGCCCTTTTTAAGATCCAGGCGGAACTGTTCCCAGGACAGGGTTCCGGGAATCGCCGTGTTGATCTGCCTTTGGATAAAGGCCTGGACAGGCTGGGTCTCAATACAGAGAAGCCCGGCAACCCCCAGCCCGGCCACAAGGCATCCGCCCAGTAAAAATATAAAAAACATGACCCGAAACCCGCCTGTTTGGGAAGGGGTTCCGGGGCTGCCGGGTGTCATGGAAGACGGGTGAAGATCTGTGGAGGCTGCCATATTATCGACGTGGGCTAGGGTAAAATTGTGGCTGAACGAAAACCTCGTTGCTGGGCGCAACATTGTTCAGACGCAAGGCGCAGATGGGTGATGTGCCGTTGCCGGGCGTTTTTTCAAGCGGATAAACCAGGATGGTTTTCACCGCTTTCCCATGGCGCTTGTTGGCTTTGCCCATTATTCTGTTACAAGTACCCTTACTTTGGCCAAAGCTTCACTTACCACTGAGGCCGAGGCCTTTTCAGCAAACTTTAAACCTTTTTCCATAAAATCAATTGTCTTGACCTGATGACATAAAACAACACCGGAAATCTTTTCTCCGGTTAAAGCCACTTCAAAACCATGTCTTCGGACTCTGCTTGTGACCGGGGCGACCAAAGCCAGGAGAATTTTTTTATTGAAAATTGCAGGAGAAAGGACCAGAGCAGAGCGATGTCCCCTTTGCTCGTGACCGGCAGCAGGGTGGAAGTCTGTCCAGACAAGATCTCCACGTTCAGGAATAAACACTTTTTTTTCAGATCTTGCGGCCATTACCATTCCTTCCCTACGGGCTTGTCGTTCAACCATGCCTTATCCTCGGCATCCAAGCCAACAGCCTTGGGATCACATTGGCTTAAAAGCTCGTCAAGTGTATAATTGTTTTTCTTCTTGATAGGCGTAAGAATAATCCTTCCATCTTCCGCCTCAATGGTAACGGTCTGATCTTGTTCAAGCTGTATAATATCAGCAATCACCTTGGGTATCCTTGCTGCCAAGCTGTTACCCCATTTTTTAATCACCAGTTCTGTCATTTTGTTTTCTTTCACACGTTTAAACATTGTATAAACATATACTGCAACACAAAAGGAACTGTGTCAACAAGGTTATAAATATTTTGATCATGGGCCTTAAGCCCAATTCTGCGTCTAAGAGCCTGTTTGATAACTCAACTTTCGGAGGAGTAAATTTACACCTCCAATAAATGATCCATAGTTTCTTGCAATAAATATGAATAACATCTATCAGGAAAATCTTCTATATACGGCTTCCCAAAGTTAGGATTCACGAGTTATGAAAAATTTATTTTAGGCAAAAAATCTTCTTGACTTAGAGCTGACTCTAACCTGTAGACTATCTATAATTAAGTTAACCCAAATAGTTTACAGGAGAGACAACATGAAAAACGAAAGATTTGAAGCTGGCTTAAAAAAGCTACACGAAATTGACGGAGAAGCAGGAAAAAATGTTATAGAAAGTTTAGCATCCATTGCTCCAGATTTAGCAAACTATATCATTGAGTTTCCATTTGGTGATGTTTATCAACGTCCAGGCCTGGATTTAAAAAGCCGTGAAATTGCAACTGTTGCGGCACTCACATCATTAGGCCATTGTCTGCCCCAGCTCAAAGTTCACATAAACGGAGCGTTAAATGTCGGCTGTAAACCCCAAGAAATCATTGAAGTAATAATACAAATGTCGGTATATGCAGGGTTTCCAGCTGCTTTAAACGCTATGTTTGTAGCAAAAGAAGTCTTTCAGGAAAGAAACATTATAAAAGCATAACGATGAGACTGTTGAGCCGCCAGACTTGCAAGTTATAACCCACAGGTTTGTAACTGAGAATCGCAGTCGGTTCGTAGCCATATCCTGAAGTTTGGTTGAAGAGAGCCTTACTCGACTGGGTACCGTTTCCCAAAACCGCCGGTGGACGCATAAAAAAAGAAACCACTCCCCTGATCCCCAAGCATGGGGGGATCGCAAGCTGAAAAGTCAGTGGCTTACCCCACAAGTCTGAGAATTCATCTCTCAGAATCAAAAGATTCCAGGCCGGGGGCCGGAGACAGGAAGGGAAAAATGGAGATACGGTCTCCGGTTTTCCCTGCTCCGGTCTCCATCCTTGGTTACTCCTCTTTGGCCGCATTCACCTGCTCAATGATCTTTTTGGACAGATCCGGCGGGACTTCATCATACTGCTCGAACTCCATGGTAAAGGTGCCGCGGCCGCCGGTCATGGAACTTAAGTCCGGTGCATACCGAAGCATCTCGGACATGGGCACAAGTGCGTTAATAATCTGTTTATCCCCGTCGGTATCCATGCCAAGTACCCTGCCGCGCCTGGAATTCATGTCACCCATGATGTCACCTGTGGCATCATCGGGTGCTTTGACGGCAACCTTCATGATCGGTTCAAGCAGAACCGCATTGGCATCGGCGGCCGCATTTTTAAAGGCCAGGGAGCCGGCGGTTTTAAATGCCATTTCCGATGAGTCAACGGCATGGTAGGAACCAAAATCCAGGGTGGTGCGGAAATCCACGCAGGGGAATCCTGCCAAGATACCTTTCTGCATGGCCTCGCGGATACCTGCCTCCACCGCAGGGATATAGTTTTTGGGGATTACGCCGCCCACAATCTTATCCACAAACTCATAGCCGGAGCCTTTGGGCAGGGGTTCAAGTTCGATCCAGCAATCACCGTACTGGCCATGGCCGCCGGACTGTTTTTTATGCTTGCCCTGGACCCGGACTTTTTTCTTGAAGGTTTCACGATAGGCCACTTTGGGTGTGGTAATGTCCATGCCCACATTGAATTTACGCTGGATTTTGTCTGCGGTGACTTCAATGTGAACCAGGCCCCGGCCCGAAAGAATGGTCTGACGGGTCTCTTCTTCGCGGCGCAGGGTAAGACCGGTATCCTCTTCCAGGATCTTGCGCACGGCTTCATGGATTTTATCTTCGTCACTTTTGGACTTGGGTGAAATGGCAAAGGAGATGCACGGGGGCAGGGGGGCAGGCGCCGGAATCTGGATGGCTTTGCCGCCGGTCAGGGTATCCCCTGTCAGGGTATTTTTCAGTTTTGCCACGGCTACAATGGAGCCGGGCAGCGCACCATCAATCTGTTTTTGCTCTTTACCCGCAATTTCAAGAAGCTGTGAAAACCGCTCCTTGTTGTCCTTGGTCACATTGAGGATATTGCCTTCCTTGCCCAGTGTGCCGGAAATCACCCGGAAAAGGGACAGGCGGCCCGCATAGGGGTCCACAATGGTGGCAAAGACAAAACCTGTGAATTCAGCATCGGGATCCGGTGCCACTTCCACATCGTTTCCATCGGCATCCCTGGCAATCCATGCACCACGGTCAAGGGGGGAGGGCATATAATCATTGATAAAATCAAATACTACATCCACGCCGATCATCTTTGTGGCGGATGTGCAGATGGCCGGATAAAACTGAGCATTGAGAATACCTTTTCTGAATGCCCCTTTAATCTCATCTTCGGTCAGCTCCTCGCCTTCCAGATATTTTTCAAGCAGATCATCATCAAGCTCTGCAATATTTTCAACGAATTCTTCCTTATCCGCGGCAATTTCATCTGCCATATCTGCCGGGATATCAATTTTTGTGGCGTTCCCGTCGGCATCATACTCAAAGGCTGCGCCGGAAACAATATTTACAAGACCTTTAAACCCGTCTTCTTTTCCAATGGGGTAGCATACGGGAATGACTTTCTTTTTCAGTGAGGTCGTACACGCGGCAACCGCAGTGCTGAAATCAGAGCGTTCACGGTCAAGTTTGTTGATAATAACAAAACCGGGCAGGTTGTATTCCAGGGCAGACTGTGCTGCTTCTTCGGTCATGGCGGATGGTCCGCCAACACCGTCAATGACAAAAGCCATGCTGTCGGCTACGGGAAAACATGTTTTGGCAGCAGAAAAGAAATTTTGGTCCCCGGGGGTATCCATTAATGTGACAACATGCTTCTGATGGGTATATTTAATAAATGATGTGTTGATACTTTGTTGCTTTTTGATCTCTTCGGGCTGGAAATCTAACACTGTATTGCCTTCTTCAACCTTGCCAAGGCGATTTGTTACCCCGGCTTTAAACAGCATAGCCTCAGCAAGAGTTGTCTTGCCTGCACCTCCATGGCCCGCAAAAGCCACATTCCTCATGGATTTAATTTCTTCGCTCATTACTGCTCCTTATAGGATATTAATAAAATAACACTACTCTAATAATCAAAATCAAATAAAAATAACAGATCTATTTTATTTTTTTTTGATGGACTAACGAAATTATGTATTCCTCATTTCCCTTGGCACCCAGAACCGGTGAGGTGACGGTGCCATTCACCGTGTATCCCCTGTTCTGGAAAAAACGACGAATATTCTGCTTTACCTGATCTCTGACTTGACTGACCCTTACAATACCGCCTTTGCCTACATGTTCCTTTCCCGCCTCAAACTGGGGTTTGATCAGGGCCAGGATATTCGTGCCTGGCCGCATGAATTTTTCTGCAGCCGGGATAACGGTTTTCAAGGAGATAAAAGAGGTGTCCGCGACCACCGCATCCATGGGGTGTCCGATGGCGTCATAGGGAAGGTGGCGGATGTTGGTACGTTCCAGAACCACTACCCGGTCATCCTGGCGAAGGGCCCAGTCCAACTGACCATAGCCCACATCCACAGCATACACTTTTTTCGCACCAAATTTGAGCAGGCAGTCGGTGAATCCCCCTGTGGAGGCGCCAATATCAAGACAAACCGCATCCTGAACAGATACAGGAAAGTGTTGAAGTGCTTTTTCAAGTTTAAGCCCGCCCCGGCTGACATAGGGATGATCCGGTGCTTTGACCGCCACCGGCGCATCCAGGTTCACCTGGGTGCCGGGCTTGTCTACCTTGATACCATTGACCAGAACTTTTCCGGCCATGATCATGGCTTTGGCCCGCTGCCTTGAGCGTACCAGACCCTGGTCAACCAGCGTCTGGTCCAGGCGTTTTCTCAGGATTTTATTTTTCACTGCACAATTTTAACCCTGCGGCGACAACTGCCTGGGGCGAAATACCGTAATCCTTTCGTAGCTCTTTCTGGCTGCCATGTTCAACAAACAGATCATCAACGCCCAACCGGATTATACGGCATCCCGAAAGGCCGTTGTCATTGATCAGTTCAAGGATGGCAGATCCAAAACCGCCTGCCAGCATATGCTCTTCAATGGTCACCACCTTTTTGATCTTTTCGGCAAGATTAAGGATCAGGTTGGCATCCAACGGCTTTACAAACCGGGCATTGACCACGGTACTGTCAATGCCTTTGGCAGATAATTGTTCTGCGGCTTCCATGGCGTCATTCACACAGCGGCCAATACCGATAATCAACAGGTCGTCCCCTGTGCGGAGCATCTTTGCTTTACCAATGTCAACGGCTTTGGCATCGTAATCAACGTTGACACCCTGGCCTGGGCCCCTGGGATAACGCAGGGCAATGGGGCCATGGTGGGCCACCGCCGTCTGCATCATCCGCACCAGTTCATTTTCATCCATGGGCGCCATCACGGTCATATTGGGCATGGAGCGAAGATAGGAAAAATCAAACAGGCCGTGGTGGGTGGGCCCGTCTTCCCCCACAATGCCGCCACGGTCCAGGGCAAAAATCACCGGATGACTGTCAAGGCAGACATCATGGAGTATCTGGTCATAGCCGCGCTGCAAAAAGGTGGAGTAGATGGCCACCACAGGTTTTGCCCCCTTGGCGGCAAGGCCCGCGGCAAAGGTCACCGCATGCTGTTCGGCAATGCCTACATCAATGAACCTGTCGGCAAACTGTTCGGCAAAACAGCTCAGCCCCGTGCCTTCGGGCATGGCCGCTGTCACCGCCACAATGCACTTGTTCTGCTTTGCAAGCTCAATCATGCAGTTTCCGAACACTGAGGTGTAAGAGGGTGGGGCGCTTGACGTTGAATCCGGGCATTTTCCCGTATCCACGGAAAATGCACCCACGCCGTGAAAATAGACCGGATTTTTTTCAGCCGGTTCATACCCTTTGCCCTTTTTTGTGGTGACATGCAGCAGCACCGGGGAATCCGGATCTTTAATATTGGACAGAATATCGATGAGGTGATCAAGATTATGGCCGTCAATGGGGCCGAAATAATCAAAATTAAAGGCCTCAAACAGCATCCCCGGTGTCACAAAGGTCTTAAAGGACTCTTCCCATCTTTTGGCCCATACATACATGTCATCCCCGATCCTGGGCACGGATTTTAAAAACTGGCCAAACTGGTTACGCATGTTCTGCAGGGATTTGTTCGAAAACGTCCGGGACAGGTAGGACGACAACGCGCCCACATTGGCGGAGATGGACATGTCATTATCATTTAAGATAACGATGTATTTCTGCTGGAGAGCACCTGCCTGGTTCAATCCTTCATAGGCAAGTCCTGCGGTCATGGAACCGTCACCAATGATGGAGACCACATTGGAATGGTCCTGCTTGAGTGTCTTGGCATAGCACATGCCAAGGCCTGCAGAAATTGAGGTGGAGGCGTGTCCCACACTTAAGGCGTCATAGGGACTTTCCTTGATTTTAACAAATCCTGAAAGGCCTTTGTATTTTCGCAGGGTGTCAAAGTCGTGTTGGCGGCCGGTTAAAAGTTTGTGCGCATAGGCTTGGTGGCCCACATCCCAGATCAGGGTATCCTTGGGTAAATCAAATACATAATGCAGGGCAATGGTCAGTTCCACAACGCCCAGGCTTGATGCCAGATGCCCGCCGTTTTTTGATACCACATCAATGATTCTGCCCCGGATCTCCCGGGCAACCATACCCAGTTCCTGCCTTGGAATCTGTTTTAGATCATCAGGGCTGTTGATTTGGTCAAGATATTTCAATTTATCGGTTCCTGTTTATAATGTAACGGGCAATGGCACGCAACGGTTCGCTCTTTTCCTTAAATGTCTTTTCACTGTAACGGTCTAAAGCGGTCAGGGCCTCAGCCACAAGCTGTTTTGAGAACGCTTTTGAACCATCAAGACCCAAAAGCGCAGGAAATGTCATTTTATCGTGCAGGGCATCGGTACCCACAGCCTTGCCCATGATTTTGGGATCGCCTTCCACATTGAGGATGTCATCCATCACCTGGAAGGCCAGCCCGATCTTCTGGGCATATATGTCTAACGCGTTTAAGGCCTCTTCATCCGCACCAGCACTGATGGCCCCTGATGCCACACTGACCGCGATCATGGCCCCGGTTTTGTGCCGGTGGATCTTTTTTAAATGGGCCATCGCTTCAAGATTATCTGAGGGTAAATCTTCGGGGTGCTTTTCAGCCTGCATATCAAGCATCTGGCCTTCCACCATACCGTTAATCCCGGCAGCCCCGGAGATTTTTTCCACTAAAATCAACCGGGTGCCGGCATCGGGGAAAATCTTGAAATATGATCCGGGCGCGGCAAGGATATGAAATGCATGGGTTAAAAGCCCGTCCCCAGCCAGGATCGCGGTGGCTTCGGAAAATTGTTTGTGGCAGGTGGGAACGCCCCTGCGAAGATCATCATCATCCATGCCCGGCAGATCATCGTGGATCAGGGAATAGGTATGGATCATTTCAATGGCACAGGACGCGGGCAGGGCGATGAGCGGATCGGCACCCAATGCGCCGGCCGTTGCCAGGGCCAGGGCAGGGCGGACCCGTTTGCCGCCGGCCATCAAAGAGTGCATCATGGCCTGGACAAGCTCGCGCTGCTGGTCCAGTTCATGAAAAACATTTACCAGGGCCGTATCAACCAGTTTTCGGTTCCGGGTCAAATATCCGGAAAGATCAAAGGTGCTCATAGCTCTTCCTTAAAATCTGATACATCGGGCTTGCCGTCCACATCCATAGTCAATTGGGTGATTTTCTGCTCGGTTTTATCTAAAATATCCAGGCAGAAACGGGAATTGGCAATGCCGTCTTCATATTTTTTGACTGCCTTTTCCAATGTCAACTCACCGGATTCCATCTCTTTGACGATGTTTTCAAGCTGTTTGAGTGCGGATTCAAAGGTTTTCTTTGCCATATATTTTTTCCACCCGGGCATCCAGGCGTCCTTTAGATAAAATAATTTCAATGCCGTCGTCTGTATTCAGCGTATCCGCATCCAGTACAACATGGCCGCCAACAGTATCATTGGACAAGGTGCGGGTGATGCTGTAGCCGCGGTTCAACACCGCAGACGGATTTAAGGCCTCAAGCTGGGCGTTTTGTTTATTGACCTGGTCTTTGCAGTGTGTCAGGTACGCATAAAAAAGATAATCAAAAGTTGCCTGAAGATCCTTAACCTCCTTTTTAAATGCCTGGATGCGGGATAAAGGCAGGGTGCTTGACAGCGCTCTTTTGAGCCAATGGACACGTTCACGCTGGTAATGGATACGATGTTTCACCAAAGATAACATCTTGGATTGCAGATCCTCAATCCGGAATCTGAAATCATCCACAATCCTGGCAGGACTTTTAAGTCTGGCGGTCAAATTTTTTATATGTTCAAGCCGCTGCAAAATAAGACGGTTCATTTTATTTTTTAACTCATCTTGTAAACCATGGATCTGATGAACAATGGCAGCCTGGTCCGGCAATGCCATCTGGGCCGCCGCCGATGGGGTCGGGGCCCGGAGATCAGCGGCAAAGTCTGCAATGGTGAAATCAATTTCATGGCCAACGCCTGAAATGACGGGGAGTTCAGATTCGTAAACCGCTTTGGCCACGGTTTGGGTGTTAAATGCCCATAAATCTTCCAGGGACCCGCCGCCCCTGGCAAGTATAATAAGGTCACAGGTTTTGATCCTGTTGGCAAGTTCAATGGCATGGGCAATCTCAAATTCTGCGGTGTCTCCTTGTACCTTGACAGGAATGATTTGCACAGGAACACTGGGGCACCGTTGTCCAGCCACCTGAATAATATCACGAACCGCAGCACCGGTTCCCGAGGTGATGACATGGATACCTGACGGCAGAAAAGGTAATTCTTTTTTGTGCGCTGTATCAAACCAGCCCATGGCAGCCAGTTTGGCCTTGAGCTGTTCAAAATCCCGCTGAAGCGCGCCGGTGCCTTCGGGTTCCATATGTTCAAAAATGAGCTGGTAAGATCCCCGGGGCTCGTAAAGGGACAGGCGGGCCATGCCTTTGATTTTCATACCGTTTTCAGGGGTGAATTTTAAATGACGTTTCTGTCCTTTAAATACCACGCAGGAGATCACAGCGGTTTCATCTTTTAATGAAAAATAGGAGTGGCCTGAAGCAGGTGTTGAAAAATTTGAGATTTCACCGGTGATCCATAAAAAAGGATACTGTTCTTCAAGCAGATTTTTTATCTGCCTTGTCAGTGTGCCTACGGTGAAAACCTTATGATTCTCCTGTGGTGCCATTGCGTTCCCTATTCCCAAGCTTATGCGCAAAGTTCGTACTTATAAAATAAATCACTTATAAAAGTCAATCAGACACATTCCGGCGTGTTTCAGGATTAAAGATTTGGTTATGCCCGGCATTTCCGCCCTGTAACTGCGTATACAGGATCGGACCATACATACTGCCCATAGTATGGATCGGTTTGTGGTCTTGGAAAGCCGGAGGATGAAAAGGTCTCAATGGTGTCAAATCCGCCGGCTTCCAGAAAATACGCCGTTACCAGCCCCATACGTTCAAATTCATGGAGGCGGGTCCAGATACTGATGGCTTTCGGGGGAAACCAGCGGTTGGAAAAGGTCAGAGCAAACACCCCTTCAGGCTTCAAGACCCGGCACACCTCCTGGAACACCTTAAAAGGCTGGGTCAGATACTCCACGGACGCGGTGCAGACAACGGCGTCATATGTGTCGTCCCCAAAAGGCAGGGCAGGGCGTTTGTTTAAATCATGCACCAGGTGGTTTGAGAGCACTGGGTTTTCTGAAAGTTCACTGTGGTTCAGTCCCAATCCTGTCACTTTTGAAAATGACAGATCAGCCGGCAGGTGACTCTCCCAGCTTGCCATCAGATCCAGGACACCCATCCCCGGTTTAAGATATTGACCATAGACATCCATCACGGTTTTTTTCGCGCAATCATCCATATGGCTGACAAATCGCGGGGTTTGATAGAAAAGACGGTCTGTCTTTTCATCCATCCGCTCAAAGGGATTGTTTGAAAAGAAATCTGTGGACTCGGTTTGCCATCCGGCCTGCATGCCTGCCTCACGGGTCAGGATTTCGGTCCAGTCCGTACAGCTTCCCCCACGCTCGTCTTTTGTGGGGTGAATCTTCAGAATGTCCGCACCCACCAGAATGGGTTTTCCTGCCAGGGGATGGTTAAAGTCAACCCGGATGTGTGTCTTTTCTGCTTCCAGCACACGAAAGGGTTCAATGTTTTCGGAAAAGACATTGGGGATACCTGCCAGAATCCCCTTGGGATAAAATCTTCCCCTGCGGGCAGTGAGTTGTTTTCCGTGGGTTTTTTGCCCAAACTGAGACGGAGCAATGTCAAATATCTTTTTTTCATCAGGTAACGGGAGAAATTCACCGGGTGCGAACCTTCTTTGGACAACGGCATGGGCTGCTTTTCCTATCAGGTCCTGGTATAATTTGTCTGGAAAACAATCCCGCCAGAAATTGACTTTTTTTGCGTATTGCACCTGTGTATGGGCGGCCAGTGCGCTTTTCCATTCTAAACGAAACACAATATCTGCGATGGATTCACCGGTTGTCAGCACCTTGGTCTCCTTGGTTTTGTGAATTCATGGTGTGGAAGGCTGCCGTATGTAGACGGCAACATCCCTCACAGTGCCGATTTCCCAGTCTTATCCCTTATGAATAACCATCTGGGGAAAGGGAATCTCCCAGTTATGGATGGAGGCGGCATCCACACACCACCGTTGGATGGCGCGTCTCAGGCGGTTGTACAGCGGTGCCACCTTGCCTTTAAAGTCCGCGATGACCACCATATCCAGGGAACAGGCCCCGGCCTCTGCAAATTCCACCTTCAGGTTAAGCATATCATCGGCATACCCTTCGGCTTCAATCTGTGCCTGGAGATGGGCCTGGAGTCGTTCGGGGATGCTTGAGGTTGCGTCGCCCTGGTGGACATACCCTATACCAAAGGGGACTTTCAGTCTGAAATTTACAGACAGATTCAAAGGGGTCATGGCAAGGAAATCCGAGGTCAGATAGGTCTTGCGCGATCCGCCCCTGAGTACCAGTTCCACGGTTTCATGGGAGAGATGAACAACCCCGCCCCGGGTGCCGTCGGAAAGAATCACCCAATCGTCTTTACGGCAGGGGAACCAGGCTTCGGACCGATGAAATTCACGGGAGGTCTTATCCAGAAGGTCTTCAATGGGAATCCGCAATTTTATGCCCAAGGTCGGGTTTTCAAGAATGGAGTAAAAATTGATCTGCTTCACCAGCCAGGGAACACCGTGGTACATAATCCGCTCCCCTTCCCTTACGGCACCGATATTCAATATGAGCCGGCTCTGATTCACATATTTCGGCAAAGTGCTTTTAGCCGCCCAGACCAGCCCCATTAAAAGGATAATACACAGGGAAAGCAGTACCCAGTCCTCGAATATGTAAAATACAATAACCACTGACAACAGAGAAAAGACAATGGTCAAACCCTGGAAAATCAATTCAACCAGACGGATATGAAAGGGGCGGTATTTCGACTTGTATCCGGGCATCATCTTCAGAATATTACGGCCCAAAAGCCTTAAAAGCAGAATAACGCTAAGACAGGCCACCACAGCAATGGTCAATGACAATCCCCGGGTCCTGAAAAAGTGCTTCACCGAATCCTGGGTGCTGTCGATGACCGACGCCTCTTCCCGCTCTATTTCATCCAGCTGCATCCGAATCAGATCCAGTTTGTTTGCGATCTGGCTTTCCACCCCTTTATATTCGGGCAGAATTTCTTTCAAGGATTTTTGAAGCATTTTATCATTGGTTTCCTTGATGAGCCCTTCTATACGGGTACGTGCCTTGACGGCAAGGGGAAGCAGTTCCTCATAGGATGAGCGTTTATCTTTAAGTTTGGATTTATTCCTGGCTTTGACCGTCATCCGCTTGATTTCCAGGATCCCGGGTTCGGCAAGGGAAAGCACCTCATTTTTCCAGTTAAAGGGTTCTGGTTCTTTTTTGTCAAACAGGGTGATGTCCACTCCGGTGGCGATGCGTTCAAAATCTCTAACCGCGTTAGCCAGCTGCTTATCAATGGCTTCAAGTTCACCAGTCAGCGTGCCTTTTTCAGTCTCGGATCCCGCCTTTTTAATCATCATCTTTTTTTCGGTCATCCGCTTTTTGAGGTCGTTTTTCAGAGCCTCAATGGAATAGAGCATTTCAAGGGTACTCTTTTCCCTTTCCTCCTCTGCTGCTTCCGCTGCCTCCTGGGCTTTTTTATTAACGGCCTGCTGAACGTCAGATTTACCATCCGCTTTTTTATCTTCTGCAAATCCGGCTGAAACCGGCACCATCACCAGAATACATACCAGGGATAAAATTACCTTTTTCACAGATTCTCCTTGGATTTCAAATTGTCAATATTACCATAGCCAGTTCTTTTGAACCCTTTGAACAGGTATAACGAAATCCCGCTTTTTGCAAGTAGAAGTTGATACACACCATTCAACCCGAATATTCAGAACAGAAATCTGACCATGGGCCTAAAAAATGCCTGTAATCAAATTTTAGAAATTATCCCCTTTACTTCGTTTTTTTATTTTCCTATACATTAATTTATTTAAATTATTAGGAGGGAACATGAAAAAAATTACTTGTTGTCTGGTGGCAGCCATTGCAATCACCATGGTTTTTTCGTCATCTGGATTTTGTAAAAGACAGACTGTTATTAAAATCGGCATCAACGCCCCCTTGACCGGTGATATTCCAAAGGTTGGGGAAGGAAGTAAATATGCGGCCCAGATGTGGTTACTGGACATTGAAAAGGCCGGTGGACTTGAGGTCGGCGGCAAGAAATACAAAGTCGAACTGGTGGTTGAAGACAATGAATCCAAAGCAGAATCTGCGGTAAAAGCCAATACCAAAATGATCAGCCAGGATGATGTGCTGGCCATTGTCGGGCCTCAGTCTTCCAAACAGGCTGTGCCGGCCGGTGAAGTGGCCAACAAATACAAAACCGTCATGATCAGTCCCTGGTCCACCAATCCGGACACCACAATGAACCGCCCCTTTGTATTCCGCGGCTGCTTTCTTGATCCTTTCCAGGGGCCTGTTGTGGCAAACTTTATCACCGATGAGTTCAACTTTACCAAGGCTGCGGTGCTTTATGATGTGGCTTCTGACTATCCCAAAGGGCTTGCCGAGGTGTTCAAGGAGGCATGGGAGAAAAAACATGGCGCGGGTTCCGTTGTTGCATTTGAAAGCTTTACCACAAAAGACACGGATTTTTCTTCCCAGCTGACTAAAATTATTCAGTCCGGTGCCCAGGTTCTGTTTACCCCGCAGTACTACAATGAGGTTCCCCTGATTGTTAAACAGGCCAAAGAGCTTGGATGGAAAGGACCCATTGTGGGGTCCGACTCCTGGGGATCTGCCGAGACGGTTGAGCTGTGCGGCGAAGCCTGCTATGGCCAGTTTTTCTCTTCCCATTACGCAGCTGCCGGGGCCAAAGGTGCAACCAAGGCGTTTATTGAGCGTTACAATGAAAAATACGGTTATATCCCCGATGATGTTGCAGCCCTGACCTGGGATGCACTCCGCTTGGCCCAGCAGGCCATTGAGAATACCGGGAAACTCACCGGCAGGATTGAAAGAGACCGCCAGGCTGTCCGGGATGCCCTGGCGCAGATAAAGGACTTTTCAGGGATCACCGGCAATATGACCTTCACCGAAGAGGGGGACCCGGTCAAATGTGCGGTTATTGTAAAAATCAACGAGAAGGGCGAATACGAGTTCTACAAATCCGTATGTCCTTAGAGCCTGTTTGATAATTGATGAATCGGCTGCAATCCCATGAAAATGGCTCCAATTCCCCCAAATTTTATGTCAATAGTCTGGCTATTAACAAAAAATTTGTGAAAATTGGTTCTCATTTTCATGAGATTTCGTTTTGATCCCCTGATTATCAAACAGGCTCTTAGACCCATGGTCAAAAGAACATCATCCATCTGCTTGTCTTTAAGGCCCATGATCAAAATACGCCCATCTACTTGTCTTTTAAGCCGCGCTCGGCGTTACGCCAAAAGATGCATATACCCAATATGCGTCCTTTGGCGTGCCTTGATGGCGACTTAAAATCCGGCGTATCTGTGGCAGATTTAATTCTGATCATGGGCCTAAGTTAGAGAAAGCAACTGCCGCAATTTGAAATGCGGCAGTTGCTTTTTCAACCTGGGCAAGTTGAGCAAATTAACAAACATTTGATCATCATGTAACAGGAGCTGCTGTATGGAATCCTTTACTGATCTATTACAGTTTTTTATTCAGAACTTTATCAATGCACTCCAGCGGGGAAGTTTTTACGCAGTGATCTCCATCGGCTACTCCATGGTCTATGGCGTTTTGATGCTTTTTAACTTTGCCCATGGCGATATCTTCATGGTGGGCACCTATATCGGGTTTGGTATTGCAACACTTTTTCTTGCCTTGTTTTCAGGGGTTTTACCAGGGCCTGTCATCTTTGTGGCCACCATTGTGGTGACCATGTTTTTAGCCTCCTGGATCGGGGTGTTTGTGGAAGTGGCCGGTTACCGGCCTTTGCGCCAGGCGCCCCGGGCCTCTGCGGCCATTACAGGCCTTATGTTCGGTATTATTTTTGAAACCGGTGTGTTAATTCTTCTGGGCGCCAAACGCCTGAGCTTTCCACCCCTCATTGAATCTGTCTCATATAATGTGGGCGGGGTCTATTTTACCAACATCAAGGTGATGATCATTATCATCAGCCTGTTGCTCATGCTGGCACTGCACACCTTTATCCAGAAAACCAAATGGGGGATGGCCATGCGCGCGATGTCCTATGATTTCCTTGCTGTCCCCCTCATGGGGGTCTCCATCAATATCATGGCGCCTTTAACCTTTGCCATTGGTGCGGGGTTGGCTGCGGTTGCCGGCATTCTCTACGGCCAGGCATATCCCATCCTGGACCCGTACATGGGGGTGCTCATTGGCTGGAAAGCCTTTGTGGCAGCAATTCTTGGCGGCCGTGGTTCCATTAAAGGGGCGGCCTTGGCGGGTTATCTTCTCGGGTTTATTGAAATATTTGTCGCCACCATATTTCCATCCACCCTAAGAGATCTCATTGCCTATTCCATTATCCTCTTGATCCTGACCTTCAGGCCAAGGGGATTTTTCGGCATGGAGCACAGCACCAAGCTGCGGTTGTAAGTTTTATCTATTTACCTGTTTTCAGAAAGAAACGTTGCCATGAAGATTGTACAATCAATAAAAAAAATCCTTGGGAACATACCCATGGCAGGCTGGCTTTTAGGGCTGCTGGCTGCTGTGTTGATCGAGTATTTCTGGGGATACGATTATATTTCCTACTACCTGGGCCTGCCTAAAATCCCGGTATTGTTCGGGGCCATCCTGATGCTCAAAGATCCGGTCATGATCCCCAGTGTGCTGGCCTATGACCTGATCGTCTATGTCCTGCCGGTCTGTATTGTGGCAAAAGCCTCTGCTGTGTTTACCAACCCCCTGGCAGGTGCCATGGAAAAACTGCCGTTGTGGCTGGCCGTTCTGATTCATTTGTGCTGCTTTTACGGTATCCTGTCCCTATGGGCCGGGATCAACGATTACCGCGTGCTTGTGGTAAAACTGACATTGATATCCATTATTTTGACCATCAGCATCAATGTCATCAACGGTTACCAGGGTGAATTCTCCTGCTCTCATCCGGGATTCATGGCGGTGGGCGCCTATGTTTCGTCCATAATTACCCTGTTTCTGTTTGCCAATGATAAAATTTTCGGGGCTGCCGTGTTGCCGTCAACCTTGGGGCCGTGGCTGTTCCCCTTTGCCCTGGTCATGGGTGGAATCGCCGCTGCCGTTGCCTCTCTTCTCGTGGCCATACCCTCATTCAGAACCCGGGGGGATTACCTGGCCATCATCTCCCTGGCCTTCATGTTCATCGTTAAAAGTGCGGTGGAAAATCTCAATGTGATCGGCGGTGCCCGGGGCATGGGCGGGCAGCCCGATCTTGCCCCGCTTCATGTGATCTTTATCTGGACCATACTGTGCATCTGGGTGATCCATAATTTTGTCACCTCCATCATGGGAAAGGCCCTTTGTGCCGTGCGTGATGATGAGGCGGCTTCGGAATCCATGACCGTAAAAACCCGGAAAACCAAGATGACGGCCTTTATGTTCGGTGCATTCTGGGCTGGTGTGGCCGGTGGTCTTTTTGCCCATGTGCTCACCTATATCAACCCGGGAATGTTCAGCATTAACCGGTTGGCGGAAATTCTTGCCATGGTCTATTTCGGCGGTCTGAACTCCATTGTGGGCTCCATTGTGGGTGCTGTCTCCATCAATATTTTGAGTGAAGCCCTGCGGCCCTTAGAGCTGTTCAAGTGGATTATTATTCCGCTGATACTGATTTTTGTCATGATCTTCAGGCCATACGGTTTGATCTCTTTCAGGGAGATCGACGCCGGAAAGCTTCTTGGGGCTAAAAATAAGAAATAAGGAACAAACCATGTCGCCTTTACTCCATGTAGATAAAATGAGCCACTATTTCGGTGGGTTGCGGGCGGTTCACAACTATAATCTTTCCATTGGGCCACACCAGATTGTGGGATTGATCGGACCCAACGGCGCCGGCAAAACAACTGTTTTCAACCTGATCACAGGGGTCTACACCCCCACCGAAGGCCGTATTACCCTTGAAAATGAAAGTATTGTGGGATTGGAAACCAATGAGATTGCGGCCAGAGGGCTTGGCAGAACATTTCAGAATCTGGCCCTGTGGCGGCACATGAGTGTGCTGGACCATATCAAAATGGCACATTATTCCCAGCTGTCCTACAATCTTTTCGACTCATTTTTTAATACCGGCAAATGCAGAAGACAGGAAGACAAAGCCCAAGAGAACAGCTATCGGCTTCTGGAGCTTTTTGACATTAAGCAGTACGCCCATCAATTGGTGACAAGCCTTCCCTACGGGGCCCAGCGGCGGGTGGAGATGGCCCGGGCCATGGCCACCAACCCCAAGGTGCTTTTCCTGGATGAGCCCACCGCAGGCATGACACCCGATGAATTGATCCAGATGATCAAGATTATCAGGCAGATACACCAGGATTTCGGAGTGGCCATTTTTCTCATTGAACACCGCATGAAATTTGTGATGGAACTTTGCCAGCATATCCAGACCCTGGTGTTTGGCGAAGTGATCGCCCAGGGACCGCCCGAAGAGATCCAGAACAACCCCCACGTGATTGAAGCCTACCTGGGCAAGGAGGATTTGACATAATGCAGCTGACCGTTAAAAATCTTAGGGTGTCCTACGGTAATATCAAAACGCTTCACGGGCTGGACTTCAGCATTGATACCGGTGAAATCGTCACCATTATCGGGGCCAACGGTGCCGGAAAAAGCACCACGCTCAGGGCCATCTCCCGGATGGTGCCCAGTGAACCGGGCTCCACCATTGAATTTGAGGGACAGGATGTGCTTGCCTATAACACCGATAAGGTGGTCAGTCAGCTCGGCATCTCCCATGTGCCCGAAGGCCGCAGAATTTTCGGTAACCTCACGGTAACGGAAAATTTGACCCTGGCCTGTTTTGCCAGAAAAGACAGAGAACAGATCGAAAAGGATAAAAAATGGGTATTTGATCTTTTTCCCCGCCTTGAAGAGCGGAAAAATCAGTTCGCCGGCACCATGTCAGGGGGGGAACAGCAGATGCTTGCCGTGGGCCGGGGGTACATGAGCGGCAGAAAACTGATGATTCTGGATGAACCCTCCATGGGGCTTGCCCCCTTGCTCATGCTTGAAATGTTTGATGCCTTAAAAGAGATCAATAAGTACGGCACCACGATCCTGCTGGTGGAACAGAATGCCCGGCTGGCCCTTAAGTTTGCCCAAAGAGGGTATGTGATTGAACATGGCAGACTTGTGCTTGAAGGCCCGGCTGATAAGCTGCTTGATGATCCGGAGGTGAAAAAAGCTTACTTGGGGGCATAATAATCTTGAGTTTTCGAAAAAAACTCAAGAATAATGTGTATTCGGCAGGCGATATCACCCTGAAGTTTCTGCATCCCAAACGCGGGCTCGAAGCCATTGAACAAATTGGAATCATCCCGCGCTATGGCGGGGTTGTAATCCATGATGGCTGACAATCCTGCCTCTGCTATGATCATTGTTGACTTGTATGCATTCTATTTCTCATTATGATGGATTGGTTATTTTTACCCGGTACAAAGGATCCCCCACAAGCACCTGTTTCCAGGATAGATACGGCAGGCTTACCAGATAGGATTCGGCCAGGGTCAGGTTTCCCTTGGTCAGAAAATCAAAAAAAATTTCCGGCATAGGGAAGGACTGGACATAAGGCTCTCCCACAGGGCCCACGGTGGCGGCAATGCCGTCATCAAGCATTTTTTTGCACCATACATTACTGTTTTTACGTTTCAACGTCGTACATTCCGCGCTTGCAATATGAAAGCCCACAGCGCCTTTTTCCCAGGTAAAGGCATCCACATATTTGGCCAGGCTGTACCATCCGCAGTAAAGGGCAGCATTGGGACAGTCTCCGGGCTGAAACAACCCCTGCGCGTTATCCAGGACCACTTTCAATCCCACTTTTTTCAGACGTTCCGCCGCATTATGGATGGATTTATCATAAAGCCCATATCCGGACACTTTTTTTTGACCCGGATCTTTCCACCTGGCGTCAAAATAGGCCGTACCGGACAGGCCATTTGTTTCAGCTTCAATGCTGTCATTTACAATCCGTTTGACAATGCTTGGGTCAGCCCCGTCCAGACGGCTGACCATGATCACGTCAGATTGGTCAATGTCTGTTTTCCGGTCGTGCCATGGCAGAAAAAAAGGGTTGGGCAGCCAGAAATTAAGGGGGTATTTATCTTTTCTGACAAGCATTAATTCAGAATCAAAGGACGCCACTTTGTCCGTGGAAGCTTTAACCTGTTTAATTTTTTTATTGATCTGGTTCAGCGCTTTTTTTTGTGCGTCAGTCAACTTTCCATTTTTTTCTTTCAGGGTATTAAGCGTTTCCCTTTTTGCCGTTAATGGATCCAGACGCGCCTGTTCCTCCTTTGTCATTCCCGGCGAAGAAATCCTTAGCGGAAGCCCATACATGGTGACAATGGCGTTGAGTTTCCGGTTTTTTTCCAGGGCACGGCGGACCCGGGGAACGATTTTTTTCAAATACGCGCTACGTGAACAGGTTTCCTTGTCCGTGATAAAGACCAGCAGCAGGTTCTCCTTGGGGATCTGCCGTTTCTCCATATACCAGGCGGCAAGGCCCTGACTTCTAGCGGCATTGCGGTTGGCAATAACAAGCACTTCATCCGCAGATAAGGCCAAGGCCGGCATGACGGAGAAAGGGAATAGAAATAATAAGACGGTAAAAATGCCAAGAGAAGAACGCATTTGATTCTCCCGGTTTATTTAAAGATTCAAATAGTTCATATACCAGCGAGCGGCCATATCAAGGCCGTCCTGAACTGAGTACTGGGGGCTGTAGCCCAGAAGTTCCCGGGCCTTGGATATATCTGCCAGGGAATGGCGAACATCTCCGGGTCTGAAATCCCTGTATTCCGCAGATACGTTGGCACGGTCCGGCAGTGTTCCGGCCACCCGGTCACGGATCAATGAAAATAACTGATTTAAGGTAGTACGCTGGCCAAATGCAACATTATAGACCTGATCGGCAGCATCATCTCCGGCCGTTGCAGCCAGCAGATTGGCCTGAACACAATTATCAATGAAACAAAAGTCCCGGCTGGTTTCACCGTCACCATTTATATAAACTGTGCTTTGACGGATCAATGAACTAAACCATAAAGGAATTACTGCTGCATAAGCGCCGTTAGGATCCTGGCGGCGACCGAACACATTAAAATACCGCAGTCCGATGCTTTTAAACCCATAGGTGGAAGCAAACACCCTGGCGTACAGTTCGTTGACCAGCTTTGTCACGGCATAGGGGGAAAGGGGGTTACCGATATTTGCCTCTTTTTTGGGAAGCGATGGATGATCGCCATAGGTGGAACTTGACGCAGCATATACAAAACGTTTTACCTTTGCGTCCCGGGCAGCGGTCAGCATATTTAAAAAGCCTGTAATATTATTCTCATTGGTGGTCAAGGGATCGGCAACAGACCGGGGAACCGAACCTAAAGCAGCCTGGTGAAGTATATAATCCTGTCCCTTGCAGACAGCTGCACAGGTATCGCCATGGGTGATATCTCCTTCAATAAACGAAAAATTTTTCCATGCATCAGCACCCACGGCCTGTTCAACCTGGTCCAGATTATGCTGAAACCCTGTGGAAAAATTATCCAGCCCGGTCACTGTCTGCCCAAGATTAAGCAGGGTTTCCAGAAGATTGGAACCAATGAATCCGGCACACCCGGTGACAAGCCAGGATCGTGGATTGTCTTTTAAATCTTGTTTAATGAATGTGAAACGCATATGTGTATCCTTAAAAGCTTGTTTGATAATTGATGAATCGGCTGCAGTCCCATGAAAATGGCTCCAATTCTCCCAGATTTTATGTCAATAGTCCGGTTATTAACACAAAATTTGTGAAAATTGGTTCTCATTTTCATGAGATTTCGCTTCGATCCCCTAATTATCAAACAAGCTCTTAGAAATTTTAAACCTTCCGTGGATCTTACCACAACTCCCAGTGCCCGAAATAGTAAACATAGAGAGCCAACCCAATATTGGTTACGCCGTGGGCAACAATGCAGGAAATCAAATCTTTTCTCAATATCCACAAAAGAGCCATGAGTACACCGTAGGCAATGGCTGCAGGCCATTCACCAACAACATGGCCTGCAGCAAAAATAATCGATGAAATCACAATGGCGTAAACGGTCCACTGCCCCGGTGCGACATCGAAAATACTGGCCTCATCCAGGGCCGCAAAAAAGGCTTTTGGCGTTTTTTGCCTGCGCAGAAGGTCCCATTGCAGGGCGACCCGGAAGACAAATCCGCGCATGAGCAACTCTTCAAAAACCGGTACTACAAAACCGGCAGTTAAAAGTTTTAAGCCAAATCCAAGATCAGACCACGGTTCACCATCCCCAGGGTTTGTAAAGGGGGCATATAAACCACACCACACCACCAGTCCAATGATCCCGAAAACGATTCCCCACAAACAGGATATCCATTTATTTTCAGGGCCAGTTAAAGGAACGTACCATTTCCAGGCCCAAATCAAAAGTCCGGGCACAATGACCAACTTCATTGTGTAAAGGATCTCTTCGGGCAGCTTGTTATGCAGAACAGAACAGAGAGCCACATACGCGAAATACGGTGCTGCATAGGGAATCAGCAGATCCATATTTTTCCATTTTTTCCGGGAACTGTCCGTGTTGGATGTATTCATTTAATCACCTCTATATCAACCCTGGGGTTTATCATCCGGCCCCATGCCGTATCGTTGCTTTCAATGAGATCCTGCCCGCCTCGACCTTGTATTTGCATTTGATCGTTTTTTACGCCCAGCCCCAGAAGAACGTTTTTTACGATATTGGCTCTGAATTCGGATAATTCTAAATTATACACGCCGTTTTCCATTGCATCCGCATATCCGGTAATGAGAATTTTTGAATCCTGATGAACAACCAGGTATTTTGAAAATGCTTCAAGTTTTTTAAGGTCTTCTTCAGTAATCTCATTGCCGTTATGCTTAAGCCGGACTGTCATGTTATCCATTGGAAGCAGGAGCAAAGGATTATTGACTTCAGATGATGGATCTGTTTTGGGGGGATCAATGACAAATTTGAGTTCTTCCGGATTCTGGACAACGGGCTGATTGCCTGGTTGGATTGTTTTATCTGTTTTTTGTTCTTTTCTTATTTCCTGGGTTTTATCAAACTGCTGTTCAATCTGGGAACGCATGGAAAAATATTGCTCCGGGAACATAACGTACCAGGCAAAAATAAGAAAGCAGATAAAAATTAAAAGGTTACCCCATGGGAATCCTTTTTTTTGTAGTTGTGGGATTATGGGCGGATGGTGGTCAAAATCCTGAGCAGACCGGTCACCGGGGGCATTTTTTTTATTTTCATGGTGGAGACCAGGCCCAAATGGTTCATTGATGTCATGGTTGCGAACATGGGCGGGAATTTTCAGTTCCTTTGCGCATTCCTTTACAATGCCTGCGTCAATGATCCGTTGCTCCCTGACGAATCCGGACAACAGGGCATGATCGCATAAGATATTGATTCGTCTTGGAAATCCGCCTGAATATAAAAAAATTTCTTGAACCGCATCCCAGTCAAACAACCGCTCCTGTGTACCGGCAACCTTGAGCCGGTGGCGAATATATTCATCCACCTCTTCCGGGGTCAAGGGATCCAGGTTGTAGTTGATGGTCATCCGCTGAAGGACCGCTCTGTTCTCGGGCCTGTTCAAAATTTCATTGAATTCGTTTTGTCCGATGAAAAAAATATTGATCAGCTTTGTATCCGGTTTTTCAATATTTGACAGCAGGCGAATCTCTTCAAGCATGTCCTGGGTGAGCAGCTGGGCTTCGTCAATGATGAGCAAGACCTTTTTATTTTTTTCAGCGGCACTGAGCAGAAAATTTTTAAAATGTGCAAGAAATGCACCCTTGGATGTAAATTCCTTATCCATGCCGAAGGATGCGGCAATATAATTAAAAAAATCAAGTTTAATCAGGCGTGGATCCGGCACTGAGGTGCAGATGATATCCTGTTCCAGGTTTTGGATTAATGTGTTTATCAGGGATGTTTTGCCTGTTCCCACATCCCCGGTTAAAAGCAGGAATCCCTTGTTGGCCAGGATGCCGTATTTAAGGGTGGCAAGGGCCTCCCTGTGCTTTTCCCCGAACCATATGAATGCGGGATCACAGCTGATCTGAAACGGGGCGGACTTGAGATTGTAGAATGTATTGTACATTTATAAATTATGGAGATATTCCATATCCCTGGTCTGGGTCTGTTTTGTCCCGATCACCACCACCTGGGTTCTGCTGGGATGCTTCATAAAATAGAGTCTGCCCTTATACCCAAACAATACTTCAAAACAGGTGGCTTTATGTTTTTTACCTGAAAACACCTTGCGTTTCACAATGACCGATCCCGGATCCCGGTCCAGCTGATGAATTGTTTCTTCCGCCTTTATCTGCAGATCTTCAGTCAGGTTCATAAATCCATCAAGGGCTTTTCTGCTCATTTCAATATGCTTGTACAGGGTCTTAAACCGTTTGGATTTGAAATCAAACTCGCCCCGTCTGTATTTTCCCTGGCTTTTCCTGCGTTCATATTTTGCAAGACTTGATTTGAGTTCATCAATCTCAATGTCCCGCCGCTTCTTTAATTCAATATATGTGTTGAGTTGCGCTTCAAGGTTGATGATCTCGTTAAACATTTCATCTTCATTTATCTTTGCCTTTTTCTTTTCCGACTGATATTTTTTATCTAATTGTTTTATATTTTTGAACAGTTCCGCCCGTTCTCTGATCAGGTCGTCCTCAAGCTTTTCCTGGCGCATCTCATTTTTTTTCAAATCCTGTTTCAGATCCCGGATCAAGGTGTTGTTGGCGTTCCTTTCTTGTTCAGCTCTTTTGCTGCCCTGTCTGTAGAATATAAAAAAGATCAAAAGCGACATACCGGAGTAAAGGGCAAAGATACAATTTGCCAGAAATGATCCATGATCCAGATAGAGGACGGCATCCACCGTGAGTCCGGAATTAAGAATAGCAAAGTTTTTATCTGCAACCGCCTGGGGATCATAATAATCCAGTGAATTTTCCAGCAATCCTTCAGTGTCCACGTACATGGGATAAATAATTTTCCCCCGGCCTTCCGCCACCTGCACTTTGAGGTCAAGCCCGGCGATCCGGATCAGAGTATCCTGATTTAAAATGTCTTGGATATTCTTTGCGATCTGTTCTTCAATGTGTACGGATCCGTTTAAAAGGTCATCGGAATTGTCAATGAGTCCGTTTTCTATTTTTAAAAGATATTTTTTTTCCAGATAGTCTTTGCAGCCTGAAAGGGTAATCGTATACAAAACCGGTGTAATGATCAGGCAGAATACAACAACTTTAAATGGAAAATGCTTCATAATGTCAAAATGAGCTATCCAAAATCTGAAAACGAAAAGTCAAATATTACTGTCAAAACTTAAAAATCGCAAGATATTTTAAAGATTGTTTAACAATTCCAAAGTATCACAATCTGGAAAACAGCATTTACAGCTTAGAGGCTTAATGCTATCGTTTCAACAAAAATTTACAGATAATCGCTCAGCGCCATGAAAGTGTTAAATGAATAAACCCGTTATCAGCATACTCATTCCTGGAATATTTATCCTGGGGTTTGTTCTGTTTTTTGCCTTCGATTTTCAACATCAACTCTCCTTTGAGAACCTTAAAGCCCACCAGGCTTTCCTGGAAACGTTCTATGCCGGGAACACCCTTTTAACTATCCTGATTTATGCGGGGGCTTACATCATTATAACAGGGCTGTCACTTCCCGGCGCAGCCGTGATGACCCTGGCAGGGGGGGCCTTGTTCGGCCTGACAGCAGGTACAGTGATTGTCTCCTTTGCCAGCACCATCGGTGCCACCCTGGCATTTCTTGCAGCGCGCTTCCTGTTCAAGGATTATATCCAGGATCGGTTTGCCGACCGGTTGCAAAACATCAATGACGGGATTGAAAAAGACGGGCCGTTTTATCTTTTCACCCTGCGTCTTGTGCCGGTGTTTCCCTTTTTTGTGGTTAACGCGGTGATGGGGCTTACTCCCATGAAGGTGAGTATGTTTTATATCGTCAGCCAGGTGGGCATGCTTCCTGGAACCCTGGCCTACATCAATGCCGGCACCCAGCTGGCCCAGGTCAAAACGATGTTTGGGATTCTTTCTCCTGGTTTGATCGCCTCCTTTGCCCTTTTAGCCATTTTTCCCTGGATCGCAAGGGCGTTTACCAATGTTTTAAAAAACCGGCGGGTTATGGCAAAATTTCATAAGCCTTCTGGGTTTGACTATAATCTGGTGGTTATTGGGGCCGGCTCCGCAGGTCTTGTAACTGCCCATATCGCAGCCACTGTGAAAGCCGGTGTGGCGTTGATTGAAAAGGACAAGATGGGCGGGGATTGCCTGAATACCGGGTGTGTACCCAGCAAATCATTGATCCGCAGCGCAAAAATGCTTTCCTATGCCAAGCGGGCAAAGGCGTTTGGTTTTGAACGCACCCGGATCGACTTTCAATTTCGTGACGTGATGGACCGCGTGGAAAACATCATAAAAAAAATAGCGCCCCATGATTCTGTGGAACGGTATACCAAACTCGGGGTTGACTGCATTTCAGGAACGGCCCGGATTATCTCTCCATATGAGGTTGAGGTAAACGGAAAAACCATCACCACCCGAAGCATCGTGGTGGCCACAGGGGCCAGGCCCAGAATCCCTCCCATCCCTGGTCTGAACCAGGTGACATACCTGACCTCCGACACGGTCTGGTCCTTGCGGCAACTGCCCCGGCGTCTGGTGGTGGTGGGCGGCGGTCCTATGGGGTGCGAGCTCAGCCAGGCCTTTGCCCGCCTGGGCGCCCAGGTGACCCTGGTGGGCCGCTCCCCCCGGATCATGGGCCGGGAGGATGAGGATGTGGCAGATTTTATCAAAGAGGTATTTATCCAGGAGGGCGTCCGGGTGCTCACCGGGCATACAACAAAGGAAATACGGGTGGACGGAGACCGCAACGCCCTTATTTGTACCCGGAATTCAGACAAACAGCAGGTGGCTGCTGGGTTTGATGCACTCCTGATTACCGCAGGCCGCGTGGCCAACACCAAAGGATTTGGCCTGGAAAAGCTGGGGGTGGCGCTGAACCCTGACGGCACCATTCAAACCAATGAATGGCTGCAGACCACCATTCCCACGATTTATGCAGCCGGTGATGTGGCCGGTCCATATCAATTTACCCATGCGGCCTCCCACCAGGCCTGGTATGCCTGTGTAAACGCCTTGTTTGGCAGCTTTAAAAAATTCAAGGCCAGCTACCGGGTGCTCCCCTGGTCCACCTTTACCGATCCCGAAGTGGCCCGGGTTGGGATGAATGAAACCGATTGTCTTGCCGCCAATATTCCCTATGAGGTGACCCGTTACGGCCTGGACGACCTGGACCGGGCCATTACCGACTCCGAAGCCCATGGATTTGTTAAGGTGTTGACCGTCCCCAAGAAAGACAGGATTCTGGGGGTGACCATTGTGGGGGCCCATGCCGGTGATCTGATCCATGAATTTGTTCTGGCCATGAGATACAAGATCGGATTGAATAAAATTTTAGGCACCATCCATATTTATCCAACCCTGGCAGAGTCTGCCCGATTTACCGCCGGGGCCTGGAAAAGGGCCAGGATGCCTGAAACCGCCCTGGGGGTTGTTGCACGATATCTGGCCTGGCGGCGTAAAAGTGGAGAAACACGATGAGATCAAACCAATATGAAGACTGGGTCAGGCTGGAACTGGACAACACAGCCGTATATATCAAACCCGAAACACCGGACTGGATTGTGCCCAGTGCGTCCGGAGACCGGCTGCTTCAAAACATCATCGCATCCGGGAACCGGAACATAAAAGAGAATACAGGGAACCGCTCTGTCCCCCCCGGGGATACTGATTTTTCTTCCACGGTCCGTGAAGCCCAATTTCTGTCCCTGTTAGAATCTGCAAAGATCAATGATTACAAGGGCCGGGCCCACGCGTTAACCCTGAACGCGTTAAAGGAGTGCTGGCTGCATATAACCAACAGGTGTAATCTTGCCTGTCGCCACTGTCTTTTTTCCTGTTCAGCCGGAACAAGCGGGACCATGGGGATTGACATGATCTCTTCAATGGTCTGTCAAGCCTATGCCCTTGGCGCCCGGATTTTTTATTTAACCGGCGGCGAGCCCATGGTTCACACCGGTTTCAAGGAGATATGCCGCCTGATTTTAGATGATCACCCAGACACCATGCTTGTGATTTTAACCAACGGCATATTGATTCCCCAGTACCGGGATCTTCTTGCCTCTTTACCCTGTGACCGCCTGTTTCTCCAAGTGAGCCTGGACGGCCTGGAAGATACCAATGACGCATTAAGGGGCACAGGGTCATTTGCCAAAACAGCCGCAGGCTTTAAGGTTCTTGGGCAACTGAATATCACAACCACCCTGTCCATGGTGGTTCACCCGGATAATTATCTCCAGATGCCGCAGATGGTCAGACTTGGGGCCGGGTTTTCTGTGGCCAGTATCCACTATATGTGGCTTTTGACCACGGGCCGGGCCTCTGCCGCGCCCGCGGTGCCGATGGATGAGCTGTTCAACATTCTGATACAATGCCACGATCTTGCCGTTGCACACAATCTCACCATTGATAATATCACCAATCTGTCCACCCGGGTGTTTTCCACCCCCGGCACCAAATATGACCTGGGCAATGCCGGATGGGAATCCTTGGCTTTGGACCCCGGGGGCAGGATTTACCCCACCCCGGCCCTCATCGGCCGGGAAGAAACTATATGCGGCCATATTTCCCAGGGACTGGAGAACGTCTGGCGAAACAGTGAGGTTCTCTGTTCCCTGCGAAATTTATCGGTCAAAGATGATGCCGCTAGTCAGGCCAATCCGTTAAAATACATTGTGGGGGGCGGGGACATTGATCACAGCGTTCTATCCGGCGGCGCCTATCTGGGCCATGACCCGTACGTGCCACTGTATAACCGGCTGGCATTGTGGTTGATGATCCAATCCGCCCGGATCACTGAAGAGCAGCACTGGCCCCAGATCCGGCGTAAGATGGGGGAACGGCTGCTGCATTGTATCCAAAACGGAGAAGGGGTGGCCCTGACCCATTCCAATTGTGTACTCACCCTTGCCGACACCCATGGCGTTGTCGGACAATTTTACTCCGCAGCAGCCGAAGATGAGAACACCGATATCACCAATCCGGTCTGTTATCCTGACCCGGAAATATCCCATATTCCAAAAGCGGCCAGGATTCGTTCCTATGGGTGCGGCAGCCCGGTGCTTGACGCAGGCGTTTCCCCTGGACAGACCGTTGTTGACCTTGGTTCCGGCGCCGGGGTGGAGTGCTATATTGCCGCGCGCAAATCAGGGCCCCAGGGGCGGGTGATCGGTATTGATATGCTTGATAACATGCTGGCCCTGGCCCGGCAATCCCTTGGTGATGTGGCCGCCAGCCTGGGGTATGGGAATGTAGAATTTAAAAAAGGGTTCCTGGAACAGCTCCCCCTGGATGACAATACCGCGGATCTGGTCATTTCCAATTGCGTGATCAACCTGTCCGAGGACAAGCGGCAGACTTTTTCGGAAATATTGCGGATTCTTAAACCCGGGGGGCGGATTTTTATTTCCGACGTGGTCACGGATGCCCCCTGTCCCCCTGAAATCCAGAATGATGCCAAACTCCGGGGGCAGTGCCTTTCAGGGGCCCTGGTGCAGCACCACCTGATCAGCATCCTGGAATCTGCCGGGTTCAGCCGGATCAGGATCGTGAAACGCTTTTTTTATAAAGAGGTTCTGGGGCATAAGTTTTATTCCATCACTTATACAGCCTTTCGGCCCCTGCCGCCTGAAAAATCGGGAATGTTGTATCCCGGCCCCCATGCGGCTGTTCTGACCGATGATGGGGACCTGCTTTTACGCGGACAGTCATTGGATGCCAGCTGGCCCTATGACGCCCAGGGAGATACGGCGATTTTCAAGCTGGACCCCATGGGCAATGTGGCCAATATTGAAGCCGTGAACGCATGCAGCTGCGGTCTTCCCCCTGAGCATGAGACGCCCCCCACTCCCCGGCCCACTCTGATCCATGAAACAGGTCTGAAGTTCCAGCAGGATTGCATGCATTGCGGCAAGCCTTTGGTCTATTTAACGGAAGACCGCCCCGAAGTTTGTGTATTTTGTAAGACGCAATACCCGGCCAACGCCGTGTGCGAAGATGGCCATTTTGTCTGCGACCACTGCCATAGCAAGGATATGGTGGATGTGGTCAAACACATCTGCACCCATACCGATGAAAGGGACATGATCGATCTGTTCAATCTGCTTCGGCGTCATCAATCGTTTCCCATCCATGGTCCTGAACATCATTTTGCGGTGCCGGGTGTCATCACGGCTGTGTTCAGAAATCTGGGGGGAAATATCACGGATAAGGAGATCACCACGGCCATTGACAGGGGCCGTGCTGTTCCCGGCGGTGCCTGCGCCTTCTGGGGCACCTGCGGGGCTGCGGTGGGGGCAGGGATCGCTTTTGGGATTATTCTGAAAAGCACCCCTCTGGCGCCCAATGCCAGACAGATTGTCCAACAGGTCTCCGAAGCCATTATCCATGACCTGAACCAGATACCGGCGGCCCGCTGCTGCCAGAGAGAGGTGTGGACCACCTTGAAAACAGCGGCCCGGTTATCACAAATCCACCTGCCCCTGACCCTGAAGGCCCAAGGCAGCGTTCAATGCCGGCAGCAGGGAAGAAACAAAGAGTGTATTCACAAAGATTGTCCCTATTTCAAGGTATCAACATGACAGAAAACAGTGTTGTCATTGTTTTTATTAAATCCCCGGAAAAGGGCCGGGTCAAAACACGACTGGCAAAGGACGTGGGGGAAAACGCCGCTGTGGCGCTGTATCAGTGTTTTGTGATGGATGTGCTGGATATGGTTCGATCAACATCCTGGGCCTTAAGGGTGTATTACCATCCTGAAACGCGCAGCCGGCACATCCGGTCATGGCTGGGGGACAAGTTGGATTTTTTCCCCCAGACCGGTACCACGCTGGGCGATAAAATGAAAAATGCCCTTGCACAGACCTTTGACGCCGGATATGAGCGGGCTGTTCTCATCGGGTCTGATTTACCGGACCTGCCGTCTGGTATCATTGAGACCGCCTTTAACGGATTGAAACGCAAAGATGCAGTTCTCGGGCCAAGTCCGGACGGCGGGTATTACTTGATCGGATTCACGGTCAGAGGGTTTGCTCCCGGGATTTTCAATGAGATTCCCTGGGGAACCAACCGTGTACTTGATTTGACCCTGAACAATTTTGCGGACCATCGTATCTTACCCCTTTGCCTGCCGGTTTGGCGGGATATCGACACCAAAGAAGATTTGCAAACCCTGGGTCTTGATCCGGCAAGCGGGCCTGCCCTGCACACCACCGGTTACCTGCAGAAAAAGAGGCTGATTTTTTGAGTCCCCTGATATCCGTGATCATACCTGTATATTGCGAAGACAGGCGCATAAACCTGACCATTGAGAACCTGAAAGCCTCGGCACCGGAAATGATTTCTTTGGCAGAAATCATTGTGGTGGACGGTGATCCGGAGCAAAGCACCCTTAAGGTCATCAATGATCCGGATATTATCAAAAAAGAATCTGAGCCGGGCCGGGGCGTACAGATGAACAACGGGGCCCGGGCCGCCACCGCAGATGTGCTGTTATTTCTTCACGCAGATACCATTCTGCCTGCCAATGCCTTGAACACGATTCTGGATGTGTGCCGGGACAAGGATATTGTTGCAGGTGCCTTTGATCTGGTTATTGACGCGCCGCATCCGGGTTTTCGACTCATCGAAAAAACCGCAACCCTTCGTTCCCGGATCACCCGTATTCCCTTTGGGGACCAGGCGATATTCATTAAGACAGACTGTTTCAAAAAATTGGGGGGATATAAACCTGTTCCACTTATGGAAGATGTGGAGATCATGCTCAGGATCAGACAAAAGGGGCACCGGATCCGGTTCATTTCAGATCCGGTGATCACCTCGGCCCGGCGCTGGAAAAAAGAGGGCATGATCTATACCACCCTTCGCAACTGGATACTCCAATTGCTGTTTTATACCGGAGTCAGTCCTGAAAAATTGAAAAGTTACTATCACTTTTTTTAACCCCCAGTTATCTGACCCTGGAAACAGTGAGGGGTTTAGCATCCTTCCCCTGTCCGTCGATATTTCAATTGACTCAAATCCACTTCCCGGACAGTTTCACAGGGATCCGGCAGACCAAATCATCGTGGCCACAGCAAGAAAACACAATTTATAAGATCCTGTTTGATAATTGATGAATCGGCTGCAATCCCATGAAAATGGCTCCAATTTCCTCAAATTTTATGTCAATAGTCCGGCTATTAACAGAAAATTTGTAAAAAAAACTTTCTGACCATATAATATGGTTAAATGTAGATTTAAAGGACCATTCCTATGCAGATAACCATAACTGAATTCAAGGCAAAGTGTACCGAATATGTAAGAACTGTTTCCAAAACCGGTGGGTCTATTGAGATAACAAACCGGGGCAGAGTGGTGGCGGTTGTTTCTGCACCTTCACAAAAAAGTAAGAAAAATTTAATTTTTGGTTCCCTTAAAAATACGGTTACCCATATTACCGAAGATTTTGACGACCCCTTGGGCGATGATGAATGGGAGGCCGCAAAAAGTTGAAGTACCTGCTTGATACCCATGTCCTCATATGGATGGCAGAAGGTTCACAACGGTTATCCGGCAAGGTGGCAAAAATCCTGCAGCAATGCGTTGCTCATGACCTGGCCGTGTCTGCCATCACTCCCTGGGAGATTGCCAAAAAGATTTCTTTGGGAAAACTGGCCCTGTCCCTTCCCCTGGCAGACTGGCTGGCAGCAGCCACCCACAGTGAGGGGTTGACCATCCTTCCCCTGTCCGTTGATATTTCAATTGACTCAAATTCACTACCTGGACAGTTTCACAGGGATCCGGCAGACCAAATCATCGTGGCCACAGCAAGAAAACACAATCTGGAACTGATTACCGCTGATTCCCGGATCCTGGCATATCCCCATGTGCGGACCCTGAAAGCAGCGTAATCAACATTCACGGCAACACCATGGTCAACGGGTGACACCCCCATGGCTAAACCGCGTTTCGGGTGTGTTTATTCCCCAGAAGGCCGGTTTCAGGGAATTGTACAAATTGTTGAAATGTTGCTAATCGGGGGGTCGGACCAAGCTAACAAGCTGAAATGAGGAAGAATAATAGTGAAACAGTCTGTGGGAATACTTGACAACAAATCTTTGGGAAATGTTGTCTCTGAGCTCAAAGGAAATATTTCAGCCGGATGCACTCTCTGCGTGCTTTCTGCTCTGTTTTCCCTTTATGCCTATGACAATCTTAGAAAAGAGCTTTCAAAAATTTCCAAGTTTAAGCTCCTTGTGCCAAGTCATGGCGATAAAGAGGGGTTTTTCAAAAACATTCCCGGGAATCATTTGGACCGTCGTCTGCGCAATCGGCTTGATGTTACTCGGATTGCACGGGAGTGCTCAGAGTGGCTGAAACAGAAATGCGAAGTCCGGGAATTGCCATCATCGGTTCACCAGAACCTTATCCATTTATCTCATACCGGCAGCGATGAGCACCTGGCTATTGTGGGCAGTTCATTTTTTACCACTGATGGTCTGGGTATCGTTCCATCTGAATCCCACCACATGAACACCTGCTTTCGCAGTTCTGATAAGGCACATTCCCTTATTAAATGGTTTGATGAGCTGTGGGCTTCAGGAAAAGACAGCGATGATTTTGAAGCGATTCTGCAGGAAGTACTTTCCCTTATTTACACCGATAAAACGCCCCAGCAAATCTACTTTCTGACTCTGTTCAATATTTTCAGGGATTTTATCGACGAGCTCGATGAAGACAAAATCATCAAGACCCAGACCGGAATTAAAGGCACACAGGTCTGGCAGAAACTCTACAAATTTCAGCGGGATGGCGTGCTTGGAGCCATCGATAAAATTGAACGCTACAACGGGTGCATTATCGCAGATAGCGTGGGACTGGGTAAGACCTTTGAGGCGCTGGCAGTCATTAAATATTACGAACTCCGCAATGACCGCGTTCTGGTTTTATGCCCCAAAAAGCTTCGGGAAAACTGGACCTTATATACGGTTAATGACAAACGAAATATTATGGCCTCGGACAGGTTCAATTATGATGTCCTCAACCATACGGATCTGACCCGTGTGCGAGGAATGTCCGGTGAGATCAATTTAGAGACCCTGAACTGGGGCAACTACGACCTAATCGTTATCGACGAGTCGCACAATTTTAGAAACAACCCGGCCCGCAAAGATGATTCTCTGACCCGCTATTCCAAGCTGATGAATGAGATCATCAATGCAGGTGTAAAAACCAAAGTGCTGATGCTTTCGGCTACGCCGGTAAACAACCGGATGAACGATCTGAAAAACCAAGTCGCTTTTATCGTTGAGGCAAAAGACGACGCGCTGAAGCCCAATGGCATCACCAGCATAGAACAGACGCTGAAAATGGCTCAGAAGCGCTTCAATGCCTGGCTGAAACTGGACAACTGCGAAAGAACCACCGAGTCCCTGCTGGAGACTTTGAATTTTGACTATTTCAAGTTGTTGGATCTTCTCACCATCGCCCGGTCCAGAAAGCATATCGAAAAATATTATGATGTAACGGAGATCGGAAAATTCCCGGAGAGGCTCAAACCCGTCAATATCAAGACAGATATTGACACAGAAGGAAGCTTCCCCGCGCTTGAGAGCATTAACCGAGATATTCGGCTGCTTAATCTGAGTGCCTACGCACCGCTGAAATATGTCCTGCCTCAAAAGACCGAAGAATACAGCCGCAAGTATGACCGCAAGGTTGCCGGCGGTTCTGTATTCAGACAGGTCGACCGTGAACAAAGCTTGATTCATTTGATGCGGGTGAACCTGTTCAAACGGATGGAAAGCTCGATTAACTCCTTCACCATGACGCTGGAAAAACTGCTCGGTGAAGTAACAGGTTTGCTGCAGAAAATTGCAGACCATGACAACAATGCTGCTGTTGAAGAATTTGATATCGAAGAGATTGAAATTGAAGATGAGGCTTTCTCTCCTTTTGTTGTCGGCAAAAAAGTTAAAGTCCTGATTCAGGATATGGATACTATCCGCTGGAAACAGGAGCTGGAGGAAGACCGGGAAATTCTGGAAAAACTCATTTCATCTTCACGGTCCGTTAAGGCCCCGCAAGATGAAAAGCTCAGAAAACTCAAAGAACTTATTCGTCACAAAGTCACCAATCCGATTAACCCGGATAATAAGAAGATCATTATCTTTACCGCATTTGCTGATACCGCAAAGTATCTATATGAAAACACAGCAAAATGGGCACAGCGGGAGCTGGGGGTCTATGCCGCCTTGGTGACCGGCTCCGGAGAAAACAAAACCGAGATGCCCGGCATACGCAAAGATCTGGCATCGATCATCCCCTCATTTTCTCCAGTATCAAAAGAGCGTGACAAGATCGATTCATCTGTCACTGCTGAAATTGACCTGCTGATTGCCACGGACTGTATTTCAGAGGGGCAAAACCTGCAGGACTGCGATTACCTGATCAACTATGACATTCATTGGAATCCGGTTCGGATCATTCAGCGTTTTGGTCGTGTTGATCGACTGGGCTCGAAAAATGACAAAATTCAACTGGTGAACTTCTGGCCCAACATGGAGCTGGATGAATACATCAATCTGGAAGCCCGCGTTTCCGGCCGCATGGTTCTGCTGGATATTTCGGCCACCGGTGAAGAGAATGTCATCGAGTTTACCGATTCAGGGAAAATGAATGACCTTGAATACCGCCGCAAACAGCTTGAAAAACTTCAAAATGAAGTGATCGATATTGATGATGTCGAGGGTGGTATCTCTATCACTGATCTCACGTTGAACGATTTTCGTATGGATCTCAGCGATTACATAAAAGAGCATGAAAATCTGCTGGAGCATATGCCCTCTGGCGTGTATGCCGTGGCCACCATTGACGACTCTTTACAAGATGAGTTCTCACCCGGAGTAATTTTCTGCCTCAGAAATGAAGGCACTCAATCTGTTTCAGACGCCACCTATGCCTTGTCACCTTACTATCTGGTTTATGTGAAGAACGACGGTTCCGTTCTTTTGCAATTCACTCAGACCAAAAAGATTCTGGATCTGCTGAAGAAGATGAGCATCCATGGAACATCGGTTGATAACGCAGCCACAGCCCGGTTTTCCAAACTGACACGGGATGGTTCCAATATGTCGCAGTATCGCAACCTGCTGTCCAAAGCAGTGCAGGCCCTGACCGGTACCGCTGAAGAGCGTGGTGTGGAAAGTCTTTTCTCTCCCTGTGGAACCGTAATCAATAAAAACAGCTTCAAGGGCATGGATGACTTTGAAGTGGTCAGCTACTTGATTCTGCTGGAAGGAGGAACCACGAATGAACACCAATAAACACGAATCAAAAAATATTATTGAAAAATCGTGTATATTTGTGCTGGGAAAAATCGGGTTTCCGGAGTCAGCGTACCTTCACAAACGGGTTCCTAAAAAGCTGTTCCTTGAAAGTGGTGAACTTGTCGCCAGCGGTAGAAAGCTTTTTCGGGAAAACGTGAAAAGCATATATTGGGAATACACCCTGAAGCCATCAACCTGTCCGGTTCTGCCCTACAGAGACAATGAGCGGGAGTACGCAGAAATTATCCATAGAAGAATACCCTATCCATTAATGATTGGATTTTTTATTGGAACCACAGAACACACGGAATACACCGAAAAACAAAATAAAATTTCTGTGTCTTCTGTGTATTCCGTGGTTAATAAATCTTTTGTTGCCCTGAGCATCGCCCCCAAGCGTTTCAGTCAGGCCGAGCATGGCGCTTTTGTTGCCGAGCGTTTCTATACAACCGGCTGGATAAACAGTGAGGCATTAAACGCTCAGCAATCTGCCTTTGTCGCATCACTTGCATGGGGCAATATGCCTCTTCAGAATTATGGCACTTTATACAATGCCTGGATTGATCGTTTTACCGGATACGAATGCTCGGTGTTGTCCGGAACCTTTACCATTGGCAAAGCGGTCGACCGGCTGGAACGGTTGACAAGGTGCCGGGAAATTGAATCAAGAATATCGGAACTGCGCGGGCAGGTGAAGAAAGCAGCTTTTAACCGGCAGGTAGAGCTGAATACACAAATCAAGAAATTTGAACAAGAGCTTAAGCAACTGGTGGAGAATTTATGAAACCACAGAATACACAAAATACACAGAAAAATTTCTTGTTTAAAGACGAAAGCTACTTGATTCGCGGTGCTGTGTTTGAAGTGTATCGTTAAATGGGCTGTGGATTTCTGGAAGCCGTTTATCAGGAATGTTTAGAGAAGGAACTGCGCAAGCAGAATATTCCGTTTGTGGTTCAACCTGAATTGAAATTGTTCTACAAGCTTGAAAAGCTTCAGCAAACCTATAAGCCGGACTTGATCTGCTATGACAAAATTATTGTTGAGCTTAAAGCGGTAAAAGAGATTTGTAACGAACATCGTGCCCAGTTGCATAACTACCTTAAAGCAACAAGACTTCAACTTGGATTTTTAATAAACTTCGGTCATTATCCAAAGGCAACAATAGAGAGAATTATTAAATGAAACCACAGAATACACGGAACACGCAGAAAAAATAAGACGTCTGTGTTTTCTGTGTATTCTGTGGTTACAAATAGAGAGGTTTAATAATGGAAAAGATGGATGGTAAAACAATGGATATCGTAGCCGAAAATGTGGCTAAGCTGAAAGAGCTCTTTCCAGAGGCCTTCACTGAAGATGGAACCACGAATGGACACGAATCAACACGAATGAAAATTGATTGGGATGCCTTGCGTGAAGTGCTTGGTGAGTATGTAAGCGATAAGGATGAACGCTACAGCTTTACATGGAACGGAAAGAGCAAAGCCCGGATGATCGCCCAGACACCCAGCACAGGCACTCTACGCCCGTGCAAGGAAGAGTCGGTAGATTGGGATAGCACTCAGAATATTTTCATTGAAGGCGACAACCTTGAAGTACTCAAGCTCCTGCAAAAGAGCTATCACAAAAAAGTGAAGATGATCTATATCGATCCGCCTTACAACACCGGCAAAGATTTTGTTTATAAAGACAATTTTAAGGACAATATCAAAAACTACAAGGAAATCACCGGTCAGGTAGATGGGGAAGGCCGAAATTTATCCAACAATCCGGAAACCAGCGGGCGATATCACACCGACTGGTTGAATATGATGTATCCACGGTTAAAGCTGGCGAGGAATCTGTTGAAGGATGATGGGGTAATTTTTATATCTATTGATGATAATGAAGTGGCCAATCTTCGTAAGATGTGTGATGAGATTTTTGGGGAAGAGAATTTTATCGCAGAATTAGTTTGGGAAAAGAAGAAAAAAGGCGCATTCCTCTCTGGCGCTGTAACCAACGTTAAGGAGTATCTATTTGTTTTTGTAAAATCAAGAGACTCTTTCTCTGGGTTGATTGGTGAAATTGCAAGGAGTGAAGAAACATACCCCGTAATAAAAACAACCAACGCTCGAGCTGAAAGACTAATTAAGAAAGGCATTCCAAGTAAATTCCATGAGAAGAATCATCATGTTCCATCTGGTAGCAGAATAAGCTCAGGAAATATGGAAATGATTCTTCTTTCAGATATGGTCATAAAAAACGGTGTTCTTATTGAAGATGTAAAGGTTGATAGCAATTGGATTTACTCTCAAGAATTACTTGATAAATATGCAAAAGAAAAAAGCCTGTATGTAACTCAAGATTTGTATTTCAGGAGAATTGTCACTGCTCCTCGCACAAAAATGATTAAAGATCTGTTACCTATGAGAGGTGCAAATGAAACAGGTTTTGAGTTTAAATATTCAGACAACTTGTTTGAGGATGGCTGGGGGACAAATGAAGACGGATTTTATGAAATTCATGATCTTCTCGGCGCACAATCGCTGATGAGTTTTCCTAAGCCATCAAAACTAATAGCAAAGATTGCCTTGTCGGCTACTCGCTCGGATAACGACTCCATAGTTCTCGACTTTTTCGCGGGATCTGCCACGACCGCCCATGCTGTGATGCAGCTTAACGCCCAAGACGGTGGTAATCGTAAATTCATCATGGTTCAGCTCCCTGAAGTAACAAACGAACGCCGAGCTGCCGCCAAAATCAAAGAAAACCACGAATCAAAACGAATCAACACAAATACTGAAAAAGATAATTCGTGTAAATTAGTGTCCATTAGTGGTTCCAAAGAATTAGACCTTGGCTTCAAGGTATTCAAGCTCGACTCGACTAATATCAAACCATGGGAAGTGGACTTTGATATGACGGAACGCACCCTCGAAGACTTTATTTCCAATATTAAAACCGATCGTCGTGAGGAAGATATCCTTTACGAGGTCTTGCTTAAATACGGACTCGATTTGATTTTGCCTATTACTGAACACACCATCGCCGGTCAAAAGGTGTTCAATATCGGTAGTGGAGCACTCATCATCTGTTTGTCGGATTCCATTTCTCTTGAGGTGGTCGAAGGCATTGTTCAGTTGCTGAAACAATTAAAGCCTGAATATAAAGATGAGAAAAAGAAAGAACTTGTTACGCGCGTGGTATTCAAGGATTCCGGGTTCAAAGATGACGTGGTCAAAACCAATGCGGTTCAGATTCTCAAGCAAGCCGGCATTTCTGATGTAAGGAGCTTGTGATGAAACCTTATATACCTAACACACTACCAATTGAAGGTTTGGATTACCAACGACTGTTTGCCCTGGTCGGAGAGGCCAATGCCGAACTGGCGCGTTATGATGGTTTGCTGCAAGGTGTTGTCAATCCATCGGTGATGTTGTCACCCCTCACCAACGAAGAAG
>PDWI01000467.1_pt1 | contig 65581 bp, 55 predicted proteins | sample 1430891 | NCBI WGS metagenome assembly PDWI01 (sample SAMN01162508, study PRJNA174530) | Oral metagenome, whole genome shotgun sequencing project. | biome: Marine environment; feature: Marine mammal; material: Swab sample of the gingival sulcus; isolation source: swab sample of gingival sulcus...
TTCATTACATGTCCTTCTATTTTTAGGCTATTTTGCAATCTTGACATTGATTTTCATTTTCATTGTCTGGAAAAAAGGGGAAAAGATAGACGTATGACATAGAACCAATCTCTGGAGAGGGACAGGGCGTACTGCTCATTTTTTGAAAGTATGCGGTTTAGGAGACTGAAATTTTTGATTTGAGGCTCTGGGTAAAAAGGCCTGATCCCTTAGATCAAAAGTTAGAAAAGGAATGTACATGAGAAAAATATCCTCGTAGTGACGGTGTTTTAGCTATGGCTTGCAATCTACGTGCAGCCAAGTCGAAACTATCGTTTAGCTTAAAACCAAGACTGGAACATTGGAAGGAGCCCTTCTTGTTCCAGAGGATGTGGATTGAGATAAAATTGTCTGCTCAGATAGGGTTCATTATATTTTTGCACGTAATGGTTTATATGGGTGACGGGAACAATGAGTGGGACAAGACCCTGTCTGAAATTCTCTATGAGTTCAAGAAGCTCAACCTTCTCGTCGCGTTCAAGCATTTTTTTGAAATACCCCATTATATGAGAGAGTACATTCACATGCTTTTTAATGGTTGGTTTACGGTGCATGGCAATCATTAAGAGCTGTTGGTATTTTTCTTGTAATTCCTGATATTCCATTGTACCGGCTTTGGCAACAAGAGGTCCCATTTGTCTATAAATCTTTTCATCATGGGCAAGTAACAGCAATTTATGGGATGTATGAAATTGTACAAGATTATTGGCGGAAAAATTATTGAGTAAATCTCTCCAACGCTTATAAACGAAAACACTTTCTATAAAATTTTTGCGAAGTGGGGGATCGTGCAGTCTCTCTTCCTCTTCAATGGGAATCAGAGGAAAATGATTTTTGAAAATTCTGGTAAATATCCCTGCACCTGTTGCTCGCGGCATATTGTTGTGATCGTAAATCTTCACGGGCTCCATGCCGGAAGATGGCGAGTTTGCCTTGCAGATAAAGCCGCAGAGGTCTTCATTGGCAATTTCATGCATTTTGGACTCTGCCCAGGCTGTCATTTGTGAAGTGTAATTTTTACCGGTTTTATTGCCAATGAGAGCTGGATTCTCAGCTGAGCCAACCAGACGCATAGATTCCCGGGGGATAGGAAGACCACATTCAACTTCCCGGCATAGTGGAATTAAATCGAAATAGTTGGCAAGGGTTCCTGTGAGGTATTTGTCGTGTTTATGGTTTCCATCAAAGCGAACTTCATGCCCCAGCAGGCAGGAGCTGATTCCGATTTTGAAATTCTTTGTGTTATTCATTGATAGTTTTGGGGCCGATTGATTTGTTACTCATCTCTATATGTCAGCAATTGACAGCAGAGCCCTTTTTCATCTCCTTCGTTTCAAAATTGCCGGTAAAAGACAGGGAAATCAGACAAAGCGTTATGGAGAATTGTTTAAAAGAGCCGGTGATCTTGTGATAAATATTGTTTAACATCAAATTTCCGTTTGCATCCCTTATCGTTCATGTAACGGATTTTCCCAAAAATGGGACGTTCAGGCCATGCTCTGTCATGCACTCCTCCAATAGACCAGGCTATGCCGGTATAGCCGTTAGGATCATAACCATCAATACTATATGTATCGTTGAGATAAATAGCATAAGAGAGAGCTTCTGCAGGTGTCGCGCTCCATTCCAGAATTTTCTTTGCCCAGTACATACGCAGATAGCCGTGGATTCTGCCGGAATTTCGGAGATTGGTCTGGCATTTGTTCCAGATCGGGTCATGGGTTTTACTGTCGTTAAATTGCTTAAGAGTATATTGATACTGTCTTATATCCGCCGCGTGCTGTTTCAGTGTCTTCTTTCCCCACTCAGGAAAACCAGCGAACTGATCGTAGGAGTTCTCGTACAGGCAAAAATTATCGGCTAATTCCCGTCTGATAATCAGCTCTTCTAAAAAGACATCTTTTGCCTCTTGTTCATTTTTTCTCCGCAAGGTTTCGAGTGCCAGTCGCTGTGCGGATAAATGACCAAAATGAAGAAATCCTGAAAGGTTGGATTGAGCTTTCTTGCAAGGATCATTTCTGTGCTGCTTGTAAAAGGAAAGTCGGTTCTCTATAAAATCATAACTCCTGTCAAGGGGGGATTTTTCATATATTTTTTCTGTGCCTGGTATTTCAGAGGAAAGGTGTTGGAGTTTGGACAGAGTTGTGGATAATGTATCGATTTCCTTACTGTGCTGTGGCTTGAGATGAGGAAATGGTGTGAGAAACTGATCGAGCAGTTTGTTGATTTTGGGGCGAATTGTATAGGCGGCATATTCTTTTTTGGAGGATGCTTGCCAGGCTGGAACGATATTATGAGCATCCACTTCAATGAGAGGAGCCAGTTGCATTTGAATAATTTTATTATTAAGGCTTTTTTTCTTTCTCAAAGGTGAGAAGTCAGTGATGAGGCAGTGGATGTTCAGGTGCTCATGAAGAGTCGGCAGTAATTCAAGGACAGATTTCTCACTGTAAATAAATGGTATATTCAGATTTTGCAGATCTTTTTGAATTTGTTGCAGACCATGGATAAACAAGGGCTGCTGAGTCCTGTTCAGACTCATTTCTGTTCTGTTGCCTGAAAAAAGTACGAGCAGGGCTTTGTTTCTGATTTTGGCTTCTTCCTGAGCGTAAAGCAAAGCCCAGTTATCGTCTGTCCGCTGATCTCGATACATCCAGTAAACAACGGGTCCGATGCCTCGTTGAGTATTACTGAGTATCCTCGAGCGTTTTAGAATATCCTTGTTGCGTTTTTCCATGGTAAAGAAGCATCTTTCATACAGCTATTGCTTGAACTCGCGGCTTTCCGTAAGTGGAGCAGGTTTTCATAGAAAAAGATCGTGAAAGAAACCTGATTTTGCCAACAGCCAGAAAAAGTTGAGGTTATTTTTACTGGAGTATCGCTGTTAATAACCGTAGCTTTCCTGTTTTCCTGGGAATTATTAGCGAGAATCTAGTGCTTCCTGGTAATTGAAAATAGCTAACAGGGCTTGAAAGGGCCTTAAACTGTAAATTTCGAGACCATTTCAGTAAGTTCCTCTGCCAGCTTATCAAGTTCCTTCGAACTTTCATATACTTGAGTACAATCTCTTGCGACTGTGTTTCCTGTATAGCTTACCTTGGCAATATCTTCGGCGATGGAAGAAGATACCTCCGCACTTTGGGCAATATTACCATTCATTTCTGAAATTCCCATTGAGGCCTGTTGGACGTTATTGCTGATTTCCCTTGTTGTTACAGATTGTTTTTCCACTGCTGTTGCGATGCTGTTGACAATATCAGTAAAACTGGAAATGACATCAGTTACCTTACCTATTTCCTTGACAGTTTCACCGGTGGCTGCCTGAATTCCAGATATTTTGTCCCTGATTTCCTGAGTTGCTTCATTTGTTTGACTGGCGAGTTCCTTTATCTCATTGGCAACAACGGCAAACCCTTTTCCTGCTTCGCCTGCCCTTGCAGCCTCAATCGTCGCATTCAAGGCCAGAAGATTGGTTTGTTCGGAAATGGCGGTGATGACTTCTGTTACATTGCTGATTTTATTGGCTGCATTTCCCAGTTCCTGTAACTGTTTTGATGCTGTTGTTGATTTGGAAACAGCCTCGGTAACAATATTTTTTGCTTCCCCGGATTTGATCACAATTTCCTGTTCGGCGTAATTAAGCTGTTCTGTCGCAGAAGCGATTACCTGTATACTGGAGGCACTCTCTTCACTGGTAGCAGCCACAGAACTCATATTAGCACTCATTTCTTCAGATGCCGTTGCTACAGTATTCGATAAGCTCATGGTATCGTCCACGGCTTTTTCCAATCCTGCAGAAATTGTTGATAATTGTCCTGAAGATGTTTTTAATGTTTGAACTCCAGATATTATCACTCCTACCATATTGGCCAGATTTTTTGTCATGGCTTGCAGGGCATGGGACAATTGTCCGATTTCTCCTCCACTGGAAATCCTGATTTCCTTGGTCAGATTGCCTTCGCCTATTTCAGTCACGCCTTCTGCCAAAAGACTTACAGAACAGATGACCTGCTTATAGATTACCCAGCCTGCAAAAATCAGACATATAAACAAGGCTGCCAGAATGCCAATAAACACATTAACATAAAGATGCGCTATATCCTGTAAATCACAGGCAGCTTCGGTACGTTTGTCCATGTGGGAAAAAAAACGCTCTATCGGGTTCATAATTTCACTGACATAATTATGATACTGCTGGTTAAACATCAGCTCCCTCGCCATCTCCATATTTGGGGTGCCTTTTTGGGTATACTGTCCGTTGCCATTGTCAAATAGTCCTTTCACGGCATTCATGGCCTTGACTTCAGTTGCTACCAATCCATTGGATTTGGCAACGGCCTCGTCCAGCAGGGAAAATTCTTCGGCTGTAAAACCCAGATCTTTCATGATTTGTTTAAGGGCTATAGTCCTTCCATCGGGTCTTGCTTTTTTGCCTTCTCGCACGGCAATAATATCGTTATACATAGCCTCGTATTTTGGATTGCCTGTGACCGCATAGGTTCTTGCCAGACGTGTCAGCTCCTGCGAGCTATGCCGAAATTCGTTAGCAACCAAATAGGATTGGTATCGCTTGTTCTGCTCGGTTTGGAGTTTATTCTGATTGTCAAGCAATAACATTGCCAGAAAGCCCTGACAGATAAAAAGAACACTGAATACGACGAAGATAGAGAAAAAGAGCTTTTTTAGTGACATGACTATTCCTTATTGGTAATAGGTTTGGTGAATGAACAATGTTTAATCTTTAAAAGAAAAATTCAAATTAAGACCCATCCTTCCGTGTAAACAGCTTTTTTGACATCTGGAAATTGTAAGGTATTTCCCTACTACTACATAATAATTAATTTTATTTCCATAAAAACATAATTATTTTATTTTTTTGGGGTCAGCTTTTTCGTAAAAAAATATTAGAGAAAAAAGAACTCCAAATAAACTCAAAGATTGTTGGTTTTGTTGATTGTAGTCATATATAAAGTAAAAAGTAAAATAAAAAATGAGAGTTCCTGTCTTGTAAATGATTATGGCGGTTTTATTGTGCATCAGGTGGCGAAAAAACAGTTTGATACATTTGTGGGTTTGAGGGGTTGCAATGATAATTGATAGCAGGAAGAAGCTTGAAACAAAACTTGTCGAATTGATGGTTGAACATTTGCTGAGGCTGCTTGAAACCCGGCAACAGGTGGTATTGGGAGTTGTTGGCGGTAGGAGTGTTGCAGCGATTTTCAAACTTTTACGTGCCACGCTGCCTGATTGGAGTAGGATTCACGTTTTTCTGCTGGATGAAAGACTGGTTGATTACGGTGATCCCGAAAGTAACTTTTCCCTTTTAGAAGGTGTGCTTGGAGAGGTGGAGGGAATTAATCTCTATCCGGTGGTTAAGGCGAAAGTTGGAGAGAGCCACGATAAGGAATACACTGAGACTTTGCAAGATCTTGGCGGGCGTTTTAATATCCTGTTACTTTCAAGCGGAGAAGATGGCCATGTGGCATCCTTGTTCCCCGATCATCCGGTTATGGATATTGAAGAAGATATTTTTGTTACAATAGCAAATTCTCCAAAACCTCCTGCTTGCAGGATTACAGCGACAAGATCGCTTCTGGAAAAGGCAGAGGTTGGTTTTCTGATGATTCTTGGAGAGGGGAAACGTGAGGCGCTGGCTCTTTATTGTTCAGATGTTTCTGTTCGGAAATGTCCCGCGAAACTGATTCAAGTTTTATCCGTGCATTATGTTTTTACAGATATTAACGGAGGTGTTGAGTGAATAGTAGTGAGTCAAGGATGGTCATTATTTTTGGAGCAACAGGTGATTTGACCAAACGTAAGCTTATTCCCGCCCTTTACCATATGCTTGTCAGGGAGCAGCTTCCTGAAAATAGTCCAATAGTTTGCCTTGGCCGCAGACCTTATGTAAGGGAAGAATTTTTTGAGACTCTTGAGCTGGAACGATTTGTGGAAAAGCCTGACCAGAAGATAGTGTTACAACTCTTTGAAAGAGTTGAATATTTACAGGTCGATCTGCAAAAGACCTCTGGTGAAGACTTTTATGCTGCAATTGAGAGGATCCGAAAAAGGTACAATTGTAGCTATAACAAGCTGGTTTATCTGGCGCTTTCCACCACCATGTTTCAGGCAGGTGCCGAGTTACTAAAACCGCTGACAGACAGTAGGGGTTGGCTGCGAGTTGTTTTTGAAAAGCCCTTTGGGCAGGATCTGGCTTCGGCTGTGGCTTTGAATGAGGCTATAAAAAAGGTACTGAAAGAAGAGGATATTTACCGTGTGGATCACTATCTTGGCAAGGAACTGGTACAGAATATTCTCACCATGCGTTTTGCCAATCCTCTTTTTGCCCATGCCTGGTGTCATGAAGTTGTTGATCATGTGCAGATAAGTGTTTGCGAAAGTCTTGGAGTAGAAAAGCGGGCAGGGTACTATGATAATAGCGGGGCGGTCAGGGATATGGTGCAAAATCATCTGCTTCAGCTTCTCTCCTTTGTTGCCATGGAACCTCCGGTTGATGATACGCCAGAAAGTTTACGTGATTCAGCCGCAGCCGTTTTGCAGAATCTTCGTCCTGTAGGGGAACAGGATGTTGTCCTGGGACAATATGGTGAAGGGCGCAATGGTATTGCCTATTTACAGGAAGAGGGGGTTGCTGAAAACAGTAGCACAGAAACATACTGTGCCCTGCGTGCCTGGGTTGATAGTCCACGTTGGCAGGGTGTTCCTTTCTATCTCCGAACCGGAAAAAGATTATCTCAGCGGTATGCCGATATCAAGATTGTTTTTAAAAAAAATGGTCAGAAAGTGTTAGGAGCTACAGAGGCAAAACAGAATATGATTGTCCTGCGGATTCAGCCGGATGAGGGAATGTCTGTTGCTTTCAATGTTCAGAAGCCCGGGAAAGGGGGACAGACAGAGTCAGTCTTGATGGACTTTTGTCATCACTGTTATTTCGGACCGAATACTCCTGAGGCGTATGAGTCGATTCTTCGTTATGTTTCCCTGGGGGATCATTCTGTTTTTCCGCGTTGGGACTGGATTGAGGCAAGCTGGCAATATGTTGATGGTCTACGGGAAAAAGCTGCTAAACCTGTCTGTTATCCGACAGGTTCTCTTGGTCCTGAAGAGGCTGACGCCCTGCTTGAGGCAGATGGGCGTCAGTGGATAAATGATCAGGCTCAGTTGCAGCGTTTTCTGGTTACTGCCGGGTAGTGTCCGGGGATTCTTCGGTTGGAATCCTGTTCTTTGTAAACATTGACTTTGCAATATAGATAAATGGGGTGTCGATGGATGCCACGATCCATTTGATCACATAGGTGGATACCAGGATTTGCATAAATTCATTTGTCTCGAGAAGCCCCCAGAAGGCAATAAAGGTAAAAATAAGAGAGTCCAGAAGCTGGCTGACCATGGTTGAGGCATTGTTTCGCAGCCAGAGCATTTTGGTGGATGGGAACTTCTGACGCCAGAAATTGTATGCCCAGATATCATGAAGTTGGGAAATGCCGTATGCCACGAGGGACGCAAGGGCAATTCGTGGCAGAATTGTAAAGATATTAGCCAGACTTTCCTGAATGAAATCAAACTGATTTGGTTTAAAAAGCAGGGCTATATTCATGATGAGTACAGTGACCAGCAGTGAGAAAAATCCTATCATTACAGCCTTCTTTGCTGATTTTTTGCCGTAGTTTTCCGACAGGATGTCTGTTACCAGAAAGGACGAGGCATAGGTTATATTACCTAATGTTACGCCAATGGTCATAAGATCGACCATTTTCAATACTTGAATATTGGCAAGAATAGTGGCTATGGGAACCCAGATATACAGTCCTGTTTTTCCGAAAAATCTATATGCCATAAGGACACAGAGAAAGTTTGCCAGAAGTAATATAAGCCAGTAGGCTTCGTTGGGGAGTGAGGTGATAATATCCATTGTAACCTCTTCAAGTTTTTGTTTAGGAATTTTTGTTATTCCAGTAAAGTAGAGGCTACCTTGTCATGCGAATACAGCTGTTGAAATCCGGTTTTGATGAGGCGGGTAGCCGTTACCGCCATAAAAAGCGAAGTGAAAATAGCAAATTGTTCAGGGCTTGGCAAGAAACTTTAACGAAAATCTTGTAAAACTCTTGGTAACTATTGTTTTGTGTCTGAAGAGTAATATCGTATAAAATATGTTGGTGAACGAGTTAAGGGCTTTTAAGGTATAAGGAGTCACTATGAAAATACAATTAGATCTTATAGGCGTTGATTCTGAAGCGAGAATACGACAAGACGAGGGTACCCTTGAAGATTTGAAAATGTCAATCACTGAAGTGGGTTTGTTGAACCCTGTTGTGGTCGATGAAACGTATACGCTCATTGCAGGGTATAGACGTTATAAAGCTTGCAGGGAACTTGGTCTTGAAGAGATTGAGGTGACAGTTATTTCCTGTTTGGGCGACAAGAAAAAGCTGCTTGAAATCGAGATGGCTGAAAATCTTTCCAGAAAGGATTTTACAGAGGAAGAAATTGAGCGCGGTGCCCAGAGAAGAAGGGAGATCGAGGAAGAATTAAAAGGTGGTTTCTGGCAGAAGTTATGGCGGCGGGTAAAGGGCTTTTTCAGTTTTGAAAAGAAAGATGATGTAAAGAAATTGGCGTCAGAACAGCCGTCTGTAGAAAAGATTGAGCAGCAGCAGGAGCAGTAAATTGTGTTTGCCTTGGGCTATTGTGTTGCCTTGTGATGTTTATTCTCATGATGGCTGAGCTGGAGACCGGGATTTCAATGAAATTATCGGGATGACTTTGTTTATCATGTCAGGAAGAGAAGATGGATAGTCAAATATATGAAAAGCTCGCAGCTATTGTGGGTAATAAAAATGTTTCGGTTCAGGTAACCGACAAAATAACCCACTCCTATGATGCAACCCAGGAACGCTTTTTACCTGATGCTGTTGTCTATGTTTCTAATACTGAGCAAGTTAGCAGGGTGATGAAACTGGCGTCAGAGTATAGTCTTCCCGTTTTGCCGCGGGGGGCTGGAAGTGGTTTTACCGGCGGTTCCTTACCCGTTCAGGGCGGGATTGTCCTGGTGCTCACCAGAATGGACAAGGTGCTCAATATTGATACTGAAAATCTTGTTGCCGAGGTGGAACCTGGTGTGATTACCGCAGAATTACAACGACAGGTGGAACGATTAGGGCTCTTTTATCCACCTGATCCAGCTTCAAAGGATTTTTCTACTCTTGGCGGCAATGTTGCTGAATGTGCAGGGGGACCGCGCTGTGTAAAATATGGGGTTACCAAGGATTATATACTTGGGCTTGAGGTGGTAACTCCTCAGGGCGAGATTATCTTGGCAGGCGGCAGAACCTTGAAAAATGTGGTGGGTTATGATCTGACCAAACTGTATGTCGGTTCTGAGGGGACTCTTGGTATAATTACAAAGATTATTCTGAAATTGCTGCCGAAGCCGGAAGCTAAAAAAACCATGTTGGTACAGTTTGATTCCATTGATGGTGCCGCCAGGGCGGTTTCCGCAATAGTTGGGGCAAAAATTATTCCGACGACCCTGGAGTTTATGGATAAGGCAACCATCGGCTGTATTCGTGGTGTTTCAACTATTCGTCTGCCGGAAAGCTGTGAGGCAGCATTGATTATTGAGGTCGATGGTGCCCGTAGTGAGCTTGATGGGCAGGTGGCAAGAATCATGGAGGTTATTCAGCCTCTGGGAGTGGTTGACACAAGAATTGCCGGGACAGCGGAGGAGTCTGAAGAGATTTGGAGTGTGCGACGCATTGTCTCGCCGAGTCTAAAAAAAGTGAATCCTGATAAATTTAATGAGGATGTTGTTGTTCCCCGGTCAAAAGTGCCGGATATGATTCGTGCCCTTGAATCGATTTCCGAAAAATATAATGTGCCTATTGTCAATTTTGGTCATGCCGGTGATGGCAATATCCATGTGAATGCAATGGTTGACCTGAGAGAAGAGGGGATGGCAGAAATTATTGATAAGGTCTTGGATGAAATTTTTGACGCCGCAGTCAGGCTTGGGGGCGTAATTTCCGGCGAACATGGTATCGGTACCTCCAAAACAAAATATATGAGTCTGGGGGTAAATGAAGCAACCATCAATACCATGAAACAGATAAAGGCTGCTCTTGATCCGCAGAATATTCTTAATCCGGGCAAGGTCTTTCCTGGATAATTTCTGACGTTCTTTAAGCCTGGAAAATTCTTTTCAGGGCGACTGTTATTTTTGCAATATGACATTGAGCGGTAAAGATCTTTTCCGGTATTCCAGAATATAAATAAAGATGATTAAAAATAAGACATTACAGGATTTTGAAGAAGTTATACGTACCTGTGTAAAATGTGGTGTTTGTCAGGCGCATTGTCCTACCTATCAGGTCAACAAGGATGAAGGTAGTGTTGCCCGTGGCAAGATTGCCCTTGCTGCGGCAATTCTTGATGGTGAGGCAGGTCTGGAGGAGAGGCTCAAGGAAGATATATTCATGTGTCTTATGTGTGGTTCCTGTGTTTCCAAATGTCCTAACAAGGTGCCCACTCACCAGATTGTTGGCGCAATTCGGCGTGAAGTGAGCAAGCAGGACGGGCAGACCTTGATTGGTAAGTCCATTGCAACACTGTTGGGTTCAAAGTCCTTGCTGAAAACATTGAGCAAAAGTGGGGCGGTACTTACCCCGCTCCTGCTGAAAAGAGTGCCTGATACATCGGGATTGCGTATGCGCTTACCGCTTTCTTTAATGAAAGATAGAACCTTGCCTGATGTGCCGTTTAAAAATCTCTTTGACCGGGTGCCTGAGTTTGTCCAGGGGCTTGCTTCCAAACCTGTTGTTGGTTTTTTCGCAGGCTGCTCTATTTCCTGGATTTATCCCGAGATTGGTGAGTGGATGGTCTCCATTCTCAAGGATATGGGCTATTCTGTCTATACACCAAGGGCACAGCAATGTTGTGGTATTCCAGCATTGTCATCAGGTAACGGTAAATTGATTGAAGAGCTTTCAGCCAATAATATTGAGGTTTTTAAGAGCAGGGATGTTGCCCATATTATTACTGCCTGTGGCTCCTGTAATAGTGGTATTGGTGAGTATTATTCTACAATGGATGGGATGGATCAGAAATTTACTGACAAGGTTATAGATTTCAGCGTATTTTTGAAGGAAAATGGTTTGTTCGATCGTCTTGCCGAAATGAAACAAAAAGACGATGCAGTCACTGTTACCTATCATGACCCCTGTCATCTAAAGGTTCAGGGGATTACCAAAGAACCAAGGGAATTGTTAAAACTGCTGCCAAATGTGAATTATGTTGAGGCTCAGGGAGCGTCTTATTGCTGCGGGCTTGGCGGTACTTTTTCCGTTTACCATTATGAAACAAGCAGGAAAATTGGTGCCAGAAAAATGCAGGGACTGGAAGATAGCGGCGCTGAACTTATTGCCACAGCCTGCCCCGGATGTATCACGCAGCTTCAGGATTCAATTAATCATGCCAATATGAATGTGAAGGCTGTCCACCTTCTTGAGTTGCTTGCCGCTGCCCTGGAGCCAGGTTGTTGCTGATGATTGTTATTCTTACAGTATTTGATGCTTTCCCGGTTGGTGTGTTTTAGACCGAACCGGGAAAGCATGATTTTTAACCCAAAAACGTACCTGTCAGAATCTTCTTTTCCAGACTGTTTTTGGGTTCATGAAGTTATCTTTTTTGGGTAACTTTTTTAAAAAATGAGCGATAAGTTTCACTTCCGGAGGCGTTTCCTCTGTTCATGAGACGTTTAGCCCAATTTTCATCATCAAACCTTCGCATTACACTTTCCCCAAGATAAACGATATCCTCTGGATTCGTAAACTTTTTCTCCAGCTTCTTATGGTATTGTCTGATAAGTTCCTGGTCACTGGTTTGGTATTGGATGATGTCGAAAAAGTGTTCGCATTGAAAACGATTTTCTATGGATTTGAAAACTTCTTCATATATGGTATGAACCCATGTTATGTCATCAATATGTTTTAGAACTTTTTCGGCAAGTGTCAGTAGCTCAAATATATTTTTGCTCTGAATCTGTGCAGACTGAAAAAGTGCGCGTGCCCAGTTTTTATCATCGAGAATATCTTTTACAACACCACCAAGTTTCATGTAATCTGCGGCGCTGCTGCATTCCTCTTCCATCTTCGTGAAAAGTTCCCTGACTGCTGTCTCATCCCCAACTTTCTCCATTAAGGCAGCAGCAACCAGTTTCTTTCGCAGGAATTCGTCTGTTGAATCAAGAAGCTGGTTATATATTTTGCTGGCCCATTCCGTGTCTCCCAGGTCTTCTGAAATATGTGCCGCAAGATCATAATATTGTTCGAAGAAGGTAAGCTTCTTCTCGGCGTTGATATAGAGTTTCCTGGTGTATGGAGAGTCTCCCGTTGTAGTGAATACCTCGTGACCAAGATTTTGCAGGGTAGTTCCATTTAATGCTTCGTTTTCACGTTTGATGTAATCTGTGTAGAGATCACCAAACTCCTCTCTTTTCTCTTTTTGTAGCTTTATATCACTCAGCCAGTTCTCGTCTGTGCCAATTTTGAGAATGGCATCGGCAACTGCATTGAATTCTACATTTGTTTTAACAGCATTTTCAGCACGTTGAAGTACTTTGATGGCGCCTTCAGTATTTTCTGTTTCATCGGCAAGTTTTTCTGCTGCGCTTACCAGTTTTGTGGTTTCATCTGTAGCAAAGGCTGCTTTCACATAAGAATCTGCCGCATACTCTTTGTCTTCAGTATCTTTTAAGACAGCTTCACCCAGCTTTATCAGCTCACCATATTCTGAAAATTCTTCACCAGCTTTTTTGTAGATATCCAGCACAAACGGCACATCGTCAAGTGCTTCTTTTACCATTCCTGCAAGCTTTACCAGGTCATCACCTGATTCGATCATATTAAGTGCTTTATCGAAAAGACTTTTACCGTACTCCTTATCACCAATATTAGTGACAACGGCCTTGGCAAGACTTCCCATATCTACTCCTGTACTGATCTTTTCTTCTGCAGATTTGTACAGGTTCCGTCCCATATCGGCTCCCGGAAATAACTCATCGGCGGTTGACGCCAATGCAGAAAAATCCTCTCCAGTTTTACAGATATCAACTGCTGAAAGGAGAACATCTTTTGCTTGTTCTTCATCATTAAATTCTTCTTTCATGCCTTTTGCCAACTCTGTAAAATCGGCAGGGGTTGTGCATTTTGCCCTTCCCTTGGCTCCTATTTCTGACGCAAGTTCCTGATCTCCCAGTAAGTTACTGATTTTGTTTGCCAGCCCCAGAAAATCCTGTGGCTTTGCAGCCTTTTCTGCTGCGGCCAGAAAAAGTTCCTTTGCTTCTTCTTTTTGTCCTGCCTCTGCTACTTCAACAGCAAGGCTGACTATTTCGTCCGCATTGGAACAGGCACTTTTGGCCTGATTAAAATATTGCTCCGCTTTCTCCTGATCGTTATAAATGATCTTTGCACCCTTCATCAGAGCCAGGAAATCCATAGCTGTTGCAGCCCAATCCGCGCCCTCATCATATACTTCTTCGGCCCAGTCCTTATCATTCAGATCATTGAATGCTCCAATTGCCACATTAACGTAATCTGGTGTTTCCTGACATTCATCATACAAGTCTTCCAATTCTTCACGTGTTGCCATATTGCTTACTCTCCTTGTAATAATTAGAATTAATGATCCACAAAAAAATACCGTAAATCTAATTTGTTTCTGGGTCGCTAACTTTTACAACTCTTTTGTCCTGAAAACAACATTTAAAGTCATAAAATAAAGAAAAGAGTATGTATTCCCGAAACAGTGCCTCTTCAGCATCAACAATATGAAATGCACAGTAATTAAAATGTTCTGGCTGAAATGAGTTCAAATATAATTGAACTCTGTATGGGACGGGTACTTTTCAGTCTTGCTTTGCTGTAAACAATTATTGCTACATAAGAGGTTCTCTTTTTTATTTGTTCATTTTTGCCCAGGAATCACGAAGGGTAACAACTCGATTAAAAACTGGTTTTTCCAGACTGGAATCGACCTCATCGAGACAGAAATAACCCTGTCTTTCAAACTGAACACTTTCACCGACAAGAAGTTTTGCAAGAGAAGGCTCAGCCTTTGCCTGTTTCATCACCACCTTTGAATCAGGATTAAGCAACTCAAGAAAGTCGATTTCTTTATCTGCGTCAGGGTATTCAACCTTGAATAAGCGGTCATAGAGATTTACCTCACAGTCCAGAGCATTTTTTGCCGAAACCCAGTGGATAGTCCCTTTCACCTTTCTTCCGTCAGGAGATGAGCCACCCTTGCTTTCTGGATCGTAGGTACAGTGAATTTCCGTAATCTCTCCTGTGTTTTCATCCTTTACGTGGGAGACATACTGAATGTAGTAAGCGTAACGGAGTCTTACCTCACGTCCGGGACCGAGCCTGCGGAACTTGCCGGGAGGATTCTCCATAAAATCATCCCGTTCGATATAGATTTCTTTTGAAAATGGCAGGGTGCGCGTGCCCATGTCCGGGTTCTGAGGGTGATTTTTGCCGATTATATCTTCTACAAGATCGTCTGGATAGTTGTCGATAATAACCTTTACCGGATCAAGGACACACATCATACGTCTGGCTTTGGGGTTGAGGTCGTTTCTTACCTCATTTTCCAGAACAGTCATATCTATCCAGCTCTCACGCTTGCCAATACCAATTTCTCTGCAGAAATTTCGAATGGATTCAGGAGTGTAACCACGGCGTCTGAGACCAGAAATTGTCAGCATTCGTGGATCGTCCCAACCTGTGACATAGTTACCTTCAACCATTTTCAGCAGTTTGCGCTTACTCATTACTGTGTAGGTCAGATTAAGACGGGCAAACTCGATCTGTCGGGGGTGACATGAGGTTTGCAAGGTATCAAGAATCCAGTCATAGAGAGGACGATGGTCTTCAAACTCCAGGGTGCAGAGTGAGTGGGTGATACCTTCAATGGCGTCCGACAGGCAGTGGGTGAAATCGTACATGGGGTAGATTTGCCATTTGTTGCCGGTTCGGTGATGCTCGACCTTCATAATCCTGTAGATTACGGGATCACGCATTTTGATATTTGGCGAATTCATATCAATTTTGGCCCGCAGTACGTGGCTGCCTTCCTCAAATTCGCCATCTTTCATACGGTTGAAAAGAGTAAGATTCTCCTCAACAGTGCGGTCTCGATAGGGGCTGTTTTTACCTGGTTCTGTCAAGGTTCCACGGTATTCACGCATCTCTTCAGCATTTAATTGACAGACGTAGGCTTTACCGAGTTTGATAAGTCGAACGGCAAAATCGTAGAGCTTATCAAAGTAATCAGACGCGTAAAAAAGATTGTCACCCCAGTTGAACCCCAGCCACTCAACGTCCTTTTTGATGGACTGGACGTAGCCCGCCTCCTCCTTACTGGGGTTTGTGTCGTCAAAACGGAGGTGGCATGGGCTGTTGTTTTCCACGCCGATACCAAAATTCAGGCAGATCGATTTAGCGTGTCCGATATGGAGAAAACCGTTTGGCTCTGGTGGAAAACGGGTAACTGGTTTTTCGTGTTTGCCAGTTTCCAGATCTTCTGCAATGATTTGTCTGATAAAATCCAGTGGTCTGCTTTTTTCTTCAACAGTATCCATTTATTATCCTTTAAAAATGAATTTACTCATAAAGATGGTTGATGTTTTTTAATCTGGCTACCATGCGTTCCTGACCAATGGCCTGGACAATATCAAACATGGATGGTCCGGCAAGCTGTCCGGTCACCACCGTGCGCATACCGTTAATGATGATACCTGGCTTGACGTCAAGTTCGGCAGCAAGTTCCCTGGTGACGCGTTCTGTTTCTTCGAGAGAAAAATCGGTAAGTGCCGCATAGCGTTCAGAGAGTATTGGCAACCATTCTTTCAGCCCCTCATGTTTCAGTACGTTCTTTTTCAGAGGCTTTGCTTCCACCTTGTAATCGTCAGCAAAATAGGCACGTCCAAGGGTAGTGAAATCCTTGAGCGTGTGAAAACGATCACGGATGAGATTAAGGGTTGTAAGGTACCACTCCTTTTTCTCGTTATTATAGGCGTCATCCCAGATGTTTTCGGCCTCGAGTTCTTTTTGTACCATAGTGCCAAGTTGTTCAATTTCCATTGTGCGTAAATAATGTTCGTTTATGGAAATCGCTTTTGGGTCGGTGAAGAATTTTGGATCATTTTTACGGTAGTTAAAAATAGAACTGGATTTGTTGATTCTCTCCAGGCTAAATGCTTCAATAAGTTCCTCTTTTGAGAAAATTTCCCTGTCGTCGCCCGCTGACCAGCCAAGAAGTGCCAGAAAATTATTGAAGGCCCAGGGAATAAAGCCTGCATCGCGGTAGAATTGGACTGCTACAATTTCCCCGTGACTTCGTTTGGAAATCTTGGCTTTTTTGGTATCAAGAGTTAGCGGCATATGGGCAAATTCTGGCAAGGGTGCTTCGAAAGCCTGATAAAGCAGAATTTGTTTGATGGTGTTGGTCATATGATCCTGACCACGGACAATGTGAGTAATGCGGTCACGAATATCATCCACGACGTTGCAGAGCAGATAAAGTGGTGTGCCATTTGAACGGACGATGACAAAATCATCAATCTCTGAACGATGTACCTTGATCTGCCCGACTATCCTGTCGTTATAGGCGACACTTTCACAGTCAGGTACCTTGAAGCGAATGACGTATGGCAAGCCAGCCGCTTCTTTTTCAGCAATCTGTTTCTCTGTCAGATGACGACAGGTGCCGTCGTAGCCCAAACTCTTTTTGGACGCAAGGGCGGCTTCCCGTTTCGCATCAAGTTCTTCTTTGGTACAGAAACATTTGTATGCCTTACCCTGTTCAAGAAGTGTTGCAGCCGCTTTCTTGTGCTCTTCCGCAAATTCTGTCTGAAAATAGGGGCCTTCGTCATAATCAATGCCGAGCCATTCAAGGCCTTCAATTATCCCCTTTATGGATTCTTCGGTGGATCGTTCTGTATCCGTGTCTTCTATACGCAGGATAAGTTTCCCGCCAGTTTTCCGGGCATATAGCCAATTGTAGAGAGCTGTTCTTGCTCCACCAATATGCAGGTATCCAGTGGGGCTTGGTGGAAAGCGTAATCTTGTTTCGCTCATAATGTACTCCTCGTGACGTTATAATAACGGTATGATCTTTTTTTACATAATTCTGTCGTTGTCTGGTTTATAGCCCGTTAGCAAAGAACAATCAACAGATAAGGATATTTCGAATAGACTTCGATATTGCCGGGCTTTTGTATCTTGCAATACCTGTGAATAAACGTCTAATATACTGTAGATTTGATAAAGAGCAATCATTGGTCTTGTTCCCTTTTGGCGGAAGATGTATATAATGTCGTGAAAGTAATTGAAATATATATTTTCCTGAACCTGTTTTGTATGAGGATATTATGACAGAAAAAAGTGAAGAGAAGGTCTGTGAGGGAGAGAAGGTTCTCGATGCAGATGGAAGATGTGTCATGCCGGAGGTAACCTTTGCAACCTTCATAATATCACTGAATACTTCAGCCCTGTTTCATCTTGGTGAGATTGCTGATCCCGTAACGGGAAAGAAAACAGTCGATCGTGAGTTGGCACGTCACACCATTGACACCCTGGTACTGCTTGAAGAAAAAACCAAAGGTAATCTGACTGAGGAGGAGGCGCAGTTACTCAAGGGAATTCTTTATGATGTAAAGATGCGCTTTGTTAATAGTGCGCCCTGAGACGGGTGAAGTGCAGGGATGAATGTTGATAGAAGGACAGTAGTTGGTGAGACCTTAAGGTTGTCGGCTCCGGCCAAGATCAACCTTTTTTTACATGTGACGGCAAAGCGCAAAGATGGGTATCATGAGCTGAGGAGCTATATGCAGAAGCTCTCCCTCTGTGATGAACTGCTGCTTACTGTGACCAATAAACATTCGCGAGTTGATTTTAGCTGTGATGATAGCCAGTTGCCGACTGATGAAACCAACCTTGTAGTGCAGGCTGTTCGTGCTTTTCAGAAGGCAAGTAAGCGTTTGGGTAAGTTAGGCGTTGAGCTTTCCCTTAAAAAAAGAATTCCGGTTGCAGCAGGGCTTGGTGGAGGTTCAAGTGATGCAGGGGCTGTTCTTCGTGGTCTTAATAAAGTATGTGGAGATGAGTTTGATGAAAAGGAGCTTGTAGATATTGCCCTCCCCCTTGGTGCTGATGTTCCTTTTTTTGTCGTGGCGATGGCCGCCGCTTATGCCGAGGGGATTGGCGAGAAACTTTATCCTGCTGAGGCTGTGAAAGAATATGTTTTTCTTTTGGTGAACCCTGGTTTTGCTGTTTCAACAAGAGAAATTTTTCAAAATTTATCGTTGACAAGCACAAGGCAACAGTCTATATTGACGCGCCCTCTGAGGGAAGACCGTCAGGAGTTCACTCTGGATCAACTGCATAATGACCTTGAAAAGGTTACCTGTAGCATGTATCCTCAGCTGAATAAACTGAAAAAAAAGCTGGTATCCCTTGGTGCTCTGGATGCGTTGATGTCTGGTAGCGGTCCAACAGTTTTTGGAGTTTTTGGGCAGGGAAAAACAGAAGAAGAATTATATCATATTTGTCGTCAATTGGGCGATGAATATGGAGAGAAAATATTCGTTGTTAGAGCAATGTAAAGACTGGGGCGTCGCCAAGCGGTAAGGCACCGGGTTTTGATCCCGGCATTCGTAGGTTCGAATCCTGCCGCCCCAGCCATTTTGTTCAATCTTAAGCTTTCCACTTCGTTCACGTAAATTACCATGCCGAATATAATTAAAATTTTTTCAGGTAATGCACATCCAAAAATGGCGGAAGAAATCGCTGCTCATTTGAATCTGAAGGTTAGTCTTGCTGAGGTTCGTAAATTTAGTGATGGTGAGGTCTTTGTAGAAATCAAGGAGAACGTTCGTGGAACAGACGCCTTTGTGGTGCAGCCGACTTGTATGCCTGTAAATGACAATCTGATGGAGCTTGTCATTATGGTTGATGCTCTTCGTCGTGCATCTGCTCGCAGGATTACCGCAGTGGTTCCCTATTACGGGTATGCTCGTCAGGATCGCAAGAGCGCTCCGCGGGTGCCTATTTCAGCCAAGGTTGTCGCTGAAATGTTTATGGCTGTTGGTGTACGTCGGGTTCTTTGTATGGACTTGCATGCTGGTCAGATTCAGGGATTTTTTAATATTCCCGTTGATCATCTTTATGCAGCTCCAGTTATTCTTGACTACATTAAGGGTAAATTTGAAGATGTTGTTATGGTTTCCCCTGATGCTGGTGGTGTAGAGCGTACCCGGGCTTTTGCTAAAAGATTAAATGTTGGGCTGGCAATTATTGATAAAAGACGTGATCGTCCAAACGAGTGTGAGGCAATGCACGTAATTGGTGATGTGAAGGGAAAGATTGCCATTTTAATGGATGATATGGTTGATACAGCAGGAACCCTTTGCAGTGGAGCTCAGACGCTTCTTGATAATGGTGCAAGGGAGGTTCATGCCTGTTGCTCACATCCTGTACTTTCTGGCCCTGCAGTAGAGCGTATTACCAATTCGGCTATAAAGAGCCTGGTCGTAACAAATTCGATTCCACTCAGGGGTGCTTCGCTTGACTGTGATAAAATTAAGGTGTTGTCTGTCTCAGGACTGCTGGCAGATGCTATAGATAGAATACACAATGAAGATTCTGTAAGTTCTCTTTTTGTGTAGATTTTTTTATTTTTATATTACGAATAAATCGATTTTTCATACAACTGCCTGCAGGAAAAACTACAGGTTTGTTAAGGAGGGACCATGTATCAGGTAGAAATGTCTGCTTCAGTCAGAGAAACTTCAGGAAAAGGACCAGCGCGTCGTCTTCGTGCTGAGGGTATGACTCCTGCTGTTGTTTATGGTGATGGCAAGGAAGCTCTTCAGCTGCAGCTGGAGACAAAAACTCTTATGGCGCAGCTATTGGAGTTTTATAAGGTTAATACCGTTGTCAATCTCAAGATTGAAGGTCATGGTGAGAAAAATGTTTTGATTGGAGAGGCACAGGTTAACCCGGTTGATGATTCTCTCATTCATATTGACTTTTGTGAGATTGATCTGGAAAAAGAGCGTCAGTTTGATGTACCTGTTGTTTTCGAGGGCACTCCAGCAGGGGTTGATCTTGGTGGTAATCAGGAAAATTATGTTGACTCCGTAACTATCAAGGCTAAGCCTCTTGATGTTCCTGATGAGATCAGGATCGATGTGAGGGGACTGGGTATTGGTGATAATATTTCTGTCGCAGATGTACAGTTTGCGGATGGCCTTACTGTTATTACTCCAGCTAAAAAGGTACTTGTTGCTGTAATCAAGTAAGTTATTTTCTCGCAGGAAGTGAATTATAAATCCGAAAGAGGGGGTCCCCTTTTTCGGATTTATGTTTTTCAGGCTGGGATAATATTATGGACAATTTAATTGTTGGTCTGGGTAATCCTGGTAGTAAGTATCATAATACCAGGCATAATATAGGTTTCATGCTGCTTGATGTGCTGGCGAGCAGGTGGCATGGAACACGAGCTGCTGAAAAGTACCATGCTCTCTTATGTCAGGGACGTGTCGCAGGCAGAACAGTGGGCCTGATGAAACCGCAAACTTACATGAATCTTAGTGGTAAGGCTGTGGCAGAATTTGTTCGTTTTTATAAGTTGGAAAGAGAGGATATCATTGTTGCCCACGATGATATTGATATGGCACCGGGCAGGATTAAGCTTGTCAAGGGCGGAGGTACCGGTGGTCATAATGGTATCAGATCAATTAATTCTTCCCTTGGTAATGGGGATTACTATCGTTTGAAGATAGGTGTAGGGCGACCTGGGCAGCATGGTGTTCATCCAGATATTCCAGTCGAAAAATATGTACTTGCACCTTTTAGCGGGGAGCAGATGGAAATCCTTGACAAACGTCTGGATGATATTGTCCGGGGCCTGGAAATCTTTTTCGAAGAATCGCCTGTAGCTGCAATGAACCTGCTGAACAGTTTAAGGTAATTTTTTACAGACAATATTGCAGCTTTAGGGTTGATAAACTTCTGTTTGTTTTCTTTTTATACGAAAAAGCAGGAATTTAATCTCAAAATATGGTATAAGAGTAATACTCTTGTAAATTGTATCTTTTGAGATTTTTTGCCGTTAAATTATCTTCTTTTTTATCTTTGAAAGAAGTTCTTGCGGTTCTGTTTTTTTTGATAGGGAGAATGTCGTGTTTGCAGAAGGAGATATGGCTGTTTATCCAGCTCATGGTGTCGGTGTTATTAAAGCAGTGGAAACCCAAACTGTAGCTGGTGCAGATCATACGTTCTATGTCATGGAGATTCTGGAAAATAACATGACAATCATGATCCCTACTGAATCAAGTATTACTGCAGGTCTTAGAGCTATTGTCAATGAGCAGCAGGTGGAAGAGGTTATAGCCATCCTTGAGGAAAAGGATGTTGAATTAGGTTCGCAGACCTGGAATCGTCGTTACCGTGATTATATGGACAAGATAAAAACTGGTTCAGTCCATGAGGTAGCTGCTGTTTTACGTGATCTCTTTTTGTTAAGTGTGGACAAGGATCTTTCCTACGGTGAGAGAAAAATGCTGGATACCGCTAAAAGCCTCTTGGTGAAAGAGCTGTCCCTTGCCCAGAAGATTGACGAGTCGAAGATGTCCGATAAAATTGATTCTATCTTTTCCTAAGATTTATCTTGTTTGAGAGCTCTTCTTATATCCCCCTTCTATTTCCCTACGGAGCTTTGTCTTGGTTGAGCAGACTGAAGGTGTGCAAATAAACTGTAATGAACCGTTTCGTTTTACGGTCACCGATAAATTTAAAGGCGTCAGGCTTGATCAGTTTCTGGTGCAGATGTTGCCTAGCATATCAAGAGCGCAGATAATTCAGTCAAACAAGGCTGGGTTGCTTCTGGTAAACGGTTCTGCCAAAAAAAACAGTTATAAACTTAAAATCGGTGACAATGTCACTGGCACTGTTTATCTTCCTCCAGTTTTGGATATTATTCCACAGCAGGTTGATTTTGTTATCCTGTTTGAGGATGAACATTTGCTTGTTCTTTCCAAGCCACCGGGAATTGTTGTGCATCCCGGTAGTGGTAATAGAGAAAAGACTCTGGTACATGGTTTGTTGCATCACTGCCTGACAATTCAAAATGTTGGTGATGAGACAAGACCTGGTATCGTGCACCGACTTGATAAGGATACTTCTGGAATTATGGTTGTCGCAAAAAGCGATTTTGTTCTCAGAAAACTGGTAGAGGCTTTTAAAAATCGTCAGGTACAGAAGGTTTATTACGCGATTGTAAACGGTATTGTTCCCTGTTGTGAGGATCGTATCGTAGCTCCCATTGGCAGGCATCCTGTAAATAGACAGAAAATGGCTGTTTCTGAGAGAACAGGCAAATTTGCAGCCACAAATTATCAGCTTGTAGATGAGTTGAGTGGTGATAATTCCGAGTATAGTCTTGTTCGGGTAAATATTGAGACAGGACGAACCCATCAGATAAGAGTGCATATGGCGCATATTGGTCATCCTGTCGCAGGAGATCAGCTGTATGGCAGAAAGCAGCAAACAATTTTTCCTCGCCAGATGCTTCACTCTGCAAAGTTACGTTTTGAACATCCGGTAACTGGCAGGAATGTGGCTTTTAGGGCTCCACTCTGGCCTGACATTACACAAGCCTTGGAGCAGCTGGGCTGGTCTGGCAGTCTGGAGCTGGTTTAAATGAATATTGCGGTCACAGGTGGTTTGGCAACCGGTAAGTCCAGTGTCAGTATGGTTCTTGCCTCTCTTTTATCTGCGAAATATTTTTCTGCGGACAGGTATTGTCGGCAACTGCTTGAAGTAGGTGCTTCGGGCTGGCTGCAACTAAGACAAAAATGGGGCAAGGAATTCTTTTTAGAAGACAATTCCATTGATCGTGCGCGTGTCAGAGAAACTGTTTTCAATGATAAATCGGCAAGACAGGAGCTGGAAGCAATTCTTCACCCCCTTGTTAGAAAAGAACAGGCGCTTCTTACCCAAAAAACAAAAAATGAAAACAGATTTTTAATTTCGGAAATCCCGCTTCTGTTTGAAAATAATTTACAAGCTTATTATGATATGAATCTCGTCGTTTATGCACCGCATGACATTGGTTTGCAAAGAGCCTGCAGGCGGGACGGTTTGACATTTGCAATGTGTGAAAAAATTATCGCCAGTCAAATGTCCATTGACGAAAAGGTTAGGCTGGCAGACTATGTAATTGACAATAGTGGGATGAAAAGTGCCACGTATGTACAGGGGCTGCATGTCTGTAATCAGATAAGATTGGCAGGAAGTCTTTAAAAGTTGATAAAGGTGAGAAAATACTTGACAGTATTTGTCTGAATACGTATAAGAATCATCAAATTGATTGGGTTGTTCATCGATTTACAAAATCTGATATTGCTGTCAATAAACAAAATTCGTTCGAGCGTTTTTCATTGTAAAATCTTTCCCGTAGGAAACCCGAAATTTACCTTTCCAATCGTTGTCATAGAAACGTTTAATACGATGCGTTTTTGTTATCTGGTCTGATTTGACTGTGTTTATGGATTTACTTTTATAAAATATGTTAGCTAATGTGGCTGGGGATTGAAAAACCTCAGCTTTTATTGGGTGTAATTTATTTATTATCCAGCCAATGCCGTAAAAGAGAGGAAACTTAATGAATCTGGCGGAGTTGAAAGTCAAGAAAATTGGGGAACTGGTCAAGCTTGCGCGTCAGCTGAAAGTTGAAGGTTATAGTGTTATGCGCAAGCAGGAGCTTATATTTGCTATTCTGCAGGCGCAGGCAGATAAGGATGGCAAACTGCGGGGGGCTGGTGTGCTGGAAATCCTGCCTGACGGGTTTGGTTTTCTGAGAGCTCCTGATTATAATTATCTGCCCGGTCCTGATGATATTTATGTGTCCCCGTCTCAGATTCGCAGGTTAGGTCTTCGTACCGGTGATACTGTTGATGGTCTGGTAAGAGCGCCAAAGGAAGGTGAGAGATATTTTGCTCTTTTGAAAGTTGAAAGTGTGAACTTTGATCCTCCTGAAGCGGTAAAGCAGAAAACAGTCTTTACCAACCTGACCCCCTTACATCCAAATGAAGCGTTCAGTCTTGAGTGGCAACCAGATAATTATTCGATGCGAATAATGGATCTTTTTGCCCCAATTGGTAAAGGTCAGCGTGGACTGATAGTTGCCCCTCCTCGTACAGGTAAGACTGTCCTTATGCAGAAGATTGCCAACTCAATTGTGAGAAATCACAAGGAGGTTTACCTGATCGTTCTGTTAATTGACGAACGTCCTGAAGAAGTTACTGAAATGGCTCGCTCCGTAAAGGCAGCAGAGGTTGTCAGTTCTACTTTTGATGAGCCACCACAGCGTCATATTCAGGTGGCTGAAATGGTCATTGAAAAAGCCAAAAGACTGGTTGAACATAAAAAAGATGTTGTTATTCTGCTCGATTCCATCACTCGTCTTGCCCGTGCGTATAACACTGTTACTCCGGCAAGTGGAAAAATACTCTCCGGTGGTGTGGAGGCGAATGCCTTGCATCGTCCGAAGCGTTTTTTCGGCGCGGCAAGGAATGTTGAGGAGGGAGGCAGTCTCACAATTCTGGCCACTGCACTGATTGAAACAGGTAGCCGTATGGATGAGGTCATTTTTGAGGAGTTCAAGGGAACGGGTAATATGGAGCTGGTGCTGGATCGTAAAATGGCTGACAAGAGAATCTTCCCGGCTATTGATATTCGTCGTTCCGGTACTCGTAAAGAGGACCTTTTGATGAAGGCTGAGACTCTTAACAGAATCTGGATTCTGAGGAAACTGCTCAATTCGATGAATCCGTCAGATTGTATGGATTTTCTGCTGGATAAACTCAAACAGCAGAAGACCAATGAAGATTTTCTTGATTCAATGAATGGATAAGACAAGTTGTGAGCGGGACTGCACAGAATTTTACAGGATGAAAAGTAGCTGTGTGTTTGAATTTTATCTTGAAAAAAATATGTTAAGAAGTAATATGTGCGATTGCTGTTTGGAGAGAAATGTAAAAATTGTTTATGCTGTTTTTTAGGGCATGAATAGCTTTTGTCAGAATATTTGAAAATTGAGTATCACACTGAAGCTGTGTTGGAGGATAAAAACGATGAAGAGCGATATACATCCTGAATATCATAAAATATCTGCTGTTTGCGCTTGTGGTAACGAGGTTGAACTTGGTTCTGTTGAGCCCGAGATGAAAGTGGAGATTTGTTCTGCGTGTCATCCATTTTTCACAGGTAAGCAGAAGCTGGTTGATACTGCCGGTCGTATTGAGAAGTTTAAACAGCGTTATGCAAAACATTTTGAAAAGAAGAACGCAGCCAAGTAATTTTCTTTTCAGGTCTGTTGTTATTTATCAAGTCCATACCAATGAAAATTGGTATGGACTTTTTTATATATACAGCGAATAGTTAGCCTGTGCTTTATTTGTAAAACTTCTGAGGAAACAATGTTATTTAACAAATTTGAAGATCTGGAAGACAGAATATCACATCTCGAAGGGCGTCTGTCAGATCCTGAGCTTGTGGGCAATCAGAATGAATTTCAAAAGGTGGTGCGTGAGCATGCTCATCTGACAAAATTGAATAAGGTTTATCAGGAATACAAGACTGTTGAGCAAGATATAGAAGATAACAAGGCCATATTGCATGATGATAGTGAAGATCCAGATTTAAAGGAACTTGCGAAAGCTGAGCTTGATGAGCTAACAGAGCGTCTGGTTGAGCTTGATAAGGATATTAAGGTTATTTTATTACCGAAGGATCCCAACGATGACAAGAACATCTTTCTTGAGATTCGTGCTGGAACTGGTGGTGATGAGGCCGCTCTTTTTGTAGGTGATCTTTACAAGATGTACACTCGTTTTGCCGAGAACATGGGCTGGCGGGTTGAAGTGATGAACTCCAGCCCTCTTGGTATTGGTGGTTTTAAGGAAATAATTGCCCTTATCTCTGGAGAGCAGGTTTATTCCAAACTGAAATATGAAAGCGGGGTTCACCGTGTACAGCGGGTTCCTGAGACCGAAACTCAGGGACGGGTGCATACCTCGGCAGTAACTGTGGCAATTTTACCAGAAGCAGAGGAAGTGGAGCTGAATATTGACATGAATGAGCTGAAGTTTGATGTTTTTCGCTCTTCAGGTCCTGGTGGTCAGTCTGTAAACACAACAGATTCTGCGGTACGTATTACCCATCTTCCAACAGGTCTTGTTGTTACCTGTCAGGATGAAAAATCCCAGCATAAAAATAAAGCCAAGGCAATGACTGTACTCCGGGCTCGTCTTCTTGACAAGATGGAGCAGGAGCATAATGCAAAGATTTCTGAGGATCGAAAGAGTCAGGTTGGTTCTGGAGATAGAAGTGAGCGGATCAGAACCTATAATTATCCTCAGGGAAGAGTTACCGATCACCGTATAAACCTGACCCTCTATAAACTGGAGAATGTGATGGGTGGCAATCTGGAAGAGGTTATATTCCCTCTGGTTGCTCACGATCAGGCGGAAAAACTAAAAAAACTTGAATAGATTTCCAGTCCGTGAAAATCTATCAATTGATGCAGAGAGCCTGTGAACAGCTATCCCGGGTAGGAATAAAAGAATCGATAGAGGTAGATGTCCAGCTTTTACTCTGTGCCTGTCTGAAAATATCCCGAACAGAATTGTTGCTTAGAAGGGGAGATGAACTTTCCCTTTCTCAACAACAGGATTTTTCAAAGCTGATAGAAAGACGAATTGCTCGTGAACCTGTTGCTTATATTATCGGCAATCAGGAGTTTTGGTCTCTTGATTTTTTTGTCGGCCCTGATGTCCTTATTCCCCGTCCCGAAACAGAATTCTTGCTTGAACAGGTATTAAGGCATTCGTCTGATTTCTTGTCAGAGACAGATCAGATTCTTGATCTGTGTACCGGGAGTGGTGTTATCGCCGTGGTGCTTGCCAAAGAACTTGCAAGAAATATAACAGGAGTTGATATTTCTGGAAAGGCACTCGAAGTTGCCCGGAAAAATTGTAAGTATCATAAGGTTGAAGAATTGGTTCAGTTAACGGAGAGTGATCTGTTTTCCGGCTTGCCGAAGCGGCAGCAATTTGGTCTTATAGTATCTAACCCACCCTATATTTCTACATTTGAGGTGAACAATTCTCTTGAACCTGAAGTTGCGGAATATGAACCTTTGCTGGCTCTTGATGGCGGGATTGATGGGCTTGCTCTCATTAGAAAAATTAGAGCCGAATTACCCTGTTATTTGAGGTCTGGGGGAATGTTTTTCATGGAGTTTGGGGCTGCTCTTGGAAAACAGGTCGAGGATTTGTTTAGTCTTGTCGGGGATGATGGCTCTTATTTTACAGAAGTAACAATTTTAAAAGACTATGCAGGCAGGGATAGGGTTCTTGCTGCCTGTTTTGGCGGATACCAGGGAGGCTGAAATGGATAAACTGTTTATAGAGGGCGGTAGACCTCTGAGAGGCTCGGTAAGGATCAGTGGCGCAAAGAATGCGGCTCTTCCTCTTATGACGGCGACCTTGTTGGCTCCGGGAAAGCATGTATTGAGAAATGTTCCTGATCTGCGCGATACCAGAACACTTCTGAAAGTGATGGAAGAATTTGGTGTTACCAGCGAATGGGAGGATGATGTTCTATATATTGACTCAACCGAGTTGAAGCATTTTGAAGCTTCTTACGATCTGGTGAGGACCATGCGGGCTTCTGTTCTTGTTCTCGGTCCCCTTGTGGCACGACTTGGACGGGCCAGAGTCTCAAGACCGGGTGGTTGTGCAATTGGTGACCGTCCTATTAATTTGCATCTGATGGGACTTGAGCAGCTGGGCGCCACCTGCCTTCAGGAAAACGGTTATGTGGATGTGAAGGTGGATGGACGATTACGAGGCAATGTAATTCATTTTGATATTCCTTCTGTCACAGGAACGGAAAACCTGCTCATGGCAGCAACTCTTGCCGCTGGAACGACTATTCTCAAAAATGCTGCTCGAGAACCAGAAATTGGTAATCTGGTAGATATGTTGGTTGGTATGGGTGCGCAAATTGAGGGACGTGATACTGATGAATTGATTGTTCATGGCGTCGAGCAGCTCTCTCCAGCAGACTGTGTTATTATTCCCGATCGCATTGAAGCTGGAACCTATCTTATTGCCATCGCTGCGACAGGTGGACAGGGCAGGGTGACTCATTGTAAACCAGAACATCTGCCAGCCCTGTTAAACAAGCTGAGAGCTGCCGGTTTGATTATCGAAGAAGGTGAGGATAGCATCGCTATAAGTTTCTCCGAAGGTAAGGGGGTTGCTGATCTTGAATGTGTAGACATTAAAACTATGCCTTACCCTGGTTATGCCACTGATTTACAGGCGCAGTTTATGACCTTGATGTCTCTTGCCAGCGGTAGCTCCGTCATAAACGAAACAATATTTGAAAATCGTTTTATGCATGTGGCCGAACTTGAAAGGATGAATGCCAATATTAAGATTAAAGGCAGTAGTGCCGTAGTAACAGGAAAGGGGCGGGATGGACTTGTGGGTGCCCCTGTTATGGCAACAGATCTACGGGCAAGTTCTTCCCTTGTTATTGCAGGCCTTGCTGCCTCAGGAATAACTGAAATAAGGCGTATCTATCATCTTGAGCGTGGCTATGAAAAGTTGATTGACAAACTTACAGGTCTTGGAGCAAAGGTCTGGAAGGAGTCTTACTAACCAGTATTGATTGCCAACTTTTACTGCTTTACCTGATGAAGGAGTATGGGAATGGATATAACGGAAATTCGTGCCTGGATTATAAAAAAAAGAGAGTTGCTTATTATTGTTTCAGCAGCTGTGATTTTTATTCTCTGTCTCGTAATAGGGGTAAGCTTGCGGTCAGCTCCTGAAAAAACAAAAGAAAAAGACAATGTTGTCTATTTAAAAAAGCCTCCAATAAAAGAGCATAAAGGTGGAGGTGCAAGTGCTTCTGAAAATAATCAAGCCTCTTCCCAGCAGCAAGGGGGTAGCCTGAAGGCTTATTTTACTGAAATTTCACCAGAAGATATTTTGCAAAAGATTGAAGAATATCGAGAGCTTGAGGCTGTGCCGGCAGATTACAAGATAAACCATTTGCCAGTGGGCTGGAGATTATACTTTTTTTCCAGAAAAGAGCGCAAGGATCAGCCCCTTCAGGTTATCCTTGATACCCAGGAAACAGGCTTTGGGGCAACAGTCGTTCTGGAGGTGGATGTCAGTCATTATCCACAGTTTCTTGATATGCAGGAAGGTCAAAAAATCTGGGTGGCAGGCTCTATAGAGGGCGTGAATCCTGACGGAACAGGTACTTTTTTTATTAAACCGGAACATTTTGGTTTTGATGGTGATCCACCAGAATCCGACATCGGTGTAGAGGCAGATGAATAATTCAGGGTAACGGAAAGAAAAGCCTGAATTCGGCACCACCGGTTGGGCTACTGTCTACTTCCAGGTATCCCTTGTGTTCTGTCATATTTTGCTTGAGGATAGCAAGTCCGAGACCTGTTCCATCAGCTCTGGTTGTGTAAAATGGTTCAAAAATTTTGTCCATTTCTTCTTTTGGGATACCAGAGCCATTATCCTGAAAAATTATTTTAATAAAGGATTTGTCTTCCCTTTCAGTTTCTTCTGCCATTATAGCGAGCTTTTCATTATCTTTTGGGCAAAATGACAGGGCATTGTCAATAAGGTGGTCAAGGATGGTAAATAGCTGGTTTGGGTCAGCCCAGATATCCAGGTTTCTGGGTATATCTGTTTCGATTGAGCAACTGGTTCTCCATTGTAGTGAAGCCTTTCTTACCTCTATAACCTCATCCACACAATTTCTTAGAGAAAACCAGTTACATTTTGCTGTTTCCGGTCTGGAAAATTTCAGGAAGTCAGAGATAGTATCAGTCAATCTATTAGACTCCCGGAGAATGATATTGCATAAGTCATAGTTACTTTGATCCAGATTTGAATTTGCTATTTCATTTATGAGAATTTGTGCAGAACCATTTATTGCTGTGAGTGGATTTCTAAAATCGTGGGCAATAGAGGCACTCATTGTGCCGATTGCGGCAAGTTTTTCTGTTTGGCGTAACTGTGCTTCAAGTTTTTCGACATCTGTAATATCCTGCAGGGTTATGATTTTATGACTGTTATCGTCTTCTCTTACATCCTCGAAATCAGAGCGGGGGAGAAATACGTGGGAGTAACCGATTCGGACTTTTCTTTTTTGGGGGTGTTGGTATGAGAGTACCTGTCGTTTATTCCTGGTTGTAAGGTTAATATCAGGAAAAATATCATGAATATTTTTGTTTATAAGTTGTCTTGAAGACAGACCCAGAATATTTTTGCTTGATAGGTTAGCTGAAGTTATCATCTGATCCGGATCAATGGTGATGATTCCTGTAGAAATATTATTAAAGATTTGCCTATAGAGTTCGGTGAGATTATTAAAATCTTTTAGGGAAGAGGATAGGGCTGTTTCTGTTTGTTGCAGCCGCAGGGTAAAAAGGATGGTAAGAAATGAGGCAAGAAAGAATGTTAAGCCTTTTACCGAAAAATGATAAACGCTGAAAAAAAAGTTTTTATTCGAAAATTCTGGGATGCTTTGCAGATAAAGCGGCGCTATTTGATAGGTTTCGAAGGTAAGAATAGTGCTGTAAAAAATGGTGGATATGGCGGCAGGCAGCAGGCTTTGTGGATTAGGCAGGACAAAGCCTCCGGCAATAATGGGAAAGAAGAATACAGAGGTGAAAATGGAGAGGGAGCAGCCTGTAAAATAAACGAGAAAGGCAGCAAAACAGGTGTCGAGAAAAGATTGAAAAAGTGCAAAATTATTAAAATCCTTGTTTTTTCTGGTAAGTGAAATTGCTGAAAAAATGGTGGATGAATAGAGGACGATCAAAAAAGGTAGCACAAAAGATGTTGGAAGAGTTATTACCTCGCTGCTACTGTCCTGCAGGATGTAGTTAAAGGCTATGAGCAGGCTATAGAGTATCAATCGTAACAGAAGAACCCATTGGAGCTGAGTTTTTTTGATGGCAATCAAGCTGTTTGCTGATTCCTGGTGGCTTGTGATGCGGCTGGTAAGCATGGTTAGTCGATATTATATTTCTTAATTTTATATCGTAGTGATCGAAAGCTGATTTGTAGCAGTTCTGCTGCTTTCATCTTGGAATTACTTGTTTTTTTTAGGGCATGTTTGATCAACTTTTTTTCAAGATCTGTCATGATTCTTTCAAGGCCAAGATCAAAAAGTTCTTCTTCTCCTGAAGCAGCCTGGAATATTGGGTTATTGCTATTTGTTGCCTTGTCACTTGCCGATGCCGTTGCATAGCCAGGCAGAGTGAGATTTTCCGGTAGAATAATATTGGAGCTTTCCAGAGCAACTCCGCGCTCAATGATATTTTCAAGTTCTCGCACATTTCCGGGGAACTCATATTTCATTAACACTTCAAGGGCATAAGAGGAAATTTCCTGAATCTCCTTGCCGAGGAGTGTAGAGTATTTTTCCAGAAAGTGTTTGGCAAGAAGAGGGATGTCTGTCTTACGGTCGCGCAGGGGGGGGACCCGTAAAGGCACAACGGCAAGACGATAGAAGAGATCTTCCCGAAACCTTCCCTCGGCAATTTCCTTTTCAAGTATTCGGTTTGTGGCTGCGACAATGCGGACATTAATGTTTTTGATCTGATTGCCGCCAACTGGTTTTATTTCTCTTTCCTGCAATACACGAAGGAGTTTTGTCTGAATAATAAGGTTTAGTTCACCAATTTCGTCAAGAAAGGCTGTGCCGCCGTCCGCTTCATTGAAAAGACCCTGTTTATTGCTTATTGCGCCGGTGAATGAGCCTTTAACATGACCGAAAAGCTCACTTTCCATTAATTCGTCAGGGATTGCACTACAGGTGATGGGCACAAAGGCGTTTTGCGAAACATTGGAGTGATTATGGATGGCACGGGCAACGAGCTCCTTTCCTGTGCCTGATTCACCGTAGATCAGCACATTAGCGGGCGTTGGAGCGACACGGCTGATCATATCGAATATTTTCAACATTTCCCGCGATTCTCCAATAATTTCAGGAAAATCTCCGGTTTGTGCCTGAAATGTTTGCTGACCGCTGTTTTTTTGAACGGCTGAACTTATAACTGATTTGATTTCATCAACATTAAAAGGTTTGCTTATATAGTCAAAAGCACCGTTTTTCATGGCCAGTACAGCATCATTGGGGGCTGCAAAAGCCGTAATAAGAATTACAGGAGTATCCGGGTTTTCAGCCTTAATGGCTTCCAGCAGGTCGAAACCACTGCCATGGGGCATCCTTATATCACTGATTACCAGATCAGGTTGCTCTGCTTTAAATAATTCCAGCCCTTGTCTGGAGTCTTCTGCGGTATAGGTTCGATAGCCCTCTTTTTTCAGAAGGATTTTAAGGAAATCACGCATACTGCGTTCATCGTCAACTATCAGTATGGATGCCATATCTATTCTGCCTCTTTTTTCTCGTTCTTGTATTGTTCGATAAGAGATTGTTTTTCTTTTACAGTCATTTTTTTTATAAGCGCTTCACGTTTGCCGGCTTCACTTCTGGAACTCCAGATTTCATGATAGATGAGGTCTACAGGTCGTCTTGATCTTGTATATTTTGCTCCTGCCTTGAGATTGTTATGTTCGTAAAGACGCCTGACTATATCAGTAGTTATACCAGTATAGAGCGTTGCGTCACAACATTTTACGATGTAGACAAACCAGTTTTGTTTTTTCCTGGAAGAAGCGATGCAATTCATCAAAAAAAATAGTACAAATGGGTTATGCCCTTGCGGCTTTGAAAGGGACTCGTAAAGGAATATCCTTTAGCAAGAAATAGTTAATAATCATAATTCCCCATGAATAATTATAACACAAGCGAAACTTTTGAGACACAAGCTCTAACAGAGCACTTGCGTGAACTGCGGTCATGTCTGATAATATCCTTTATTGCTGTTGCCATAGGATTTGTGTTGTCATACACCGTTATTCGTCCTGTGGCATCCTGGTTCTTCGCTCCCTTAACAGCAGTCTTGCCGGAAGATACCTCTATTATTTTTACATCCTATCAGGAAGGTTTTTTCTTCTATTTAAAACTGGCATTTGTCTGTGGAATCCTGGTTGCGAGTCCGGTAATTTTTTCACAGCTCTGGCGTTTTATTGCGCCTGGACTTTACAGGCATGAAAAACGTGTTTTGATTCCTTTTTCAATTCTGTCAACCCTTTGCTTTGCAGGTGGAGCTGCTTTTGGTTATTTTATCGTTTTTCCACCTGCTTTTAAATTCCTTGTTGGCTACAATAATGAATTTTTAACCTCCCTTCCCGGAGTAAGCGAATATTTTACCCTTGCAACGAGATTACTGCTTGCCTTCGGTTTTATTTTTGAGATGCCAATTATGATGGTATTTCTGGCAAAAGCCGGGATGATTGATGCTGCGTTTCTTCATAGGAACAGGAAGTACGCTATATTGATTGATTTTATTATTGCTGCTATTTTGACCCCAACGCCTGATATTGTCAATCAGTTGATGATGGCTGTACCGTTGATGGTACTATATGAAATAAGTGTTGTACTTGTGTACCTTTTGGGGAGGAAAGGGTTTAAGGGGTTTGATGGGCCAGATGGTGCTGTTTAATTTGTTGATTTAACACTATAGAGAGAATTATGGCAGAGATAAAAAAAGTACTTGTCACCGGTGCTGCCGGGTTTATCGGAGCTTACCTTTCCAGGGCATTGCTTGCTCAGGGTGTTGAAGTGATTGGACTCGATACGATTAACGATTATTACGATCCGCAGTTAAAAAAGGATCGTATGGCCAGTCTCGCGGAAGGTGCTGGTTTTACCCATCTTGGGATAGATATTTCTGATCGTAAGGCGATAGAGAAACTCTTTGCAGAGCAGTCTTTTGACGCGGTGGTCAACCTTGCAGCCCAGCCAGGGGTTCGCTATTCCTTGATTAACCCGCATGCCTATGTGGATACAAATATTGTGGGCTTCGTCAATCTGCTTGAAGGTTGCAGACATAGTGGTGTGAAGCACTTTATCTATGCTTCTTCCAGTTCTGTCTATGGGGCAAATACCAACATGCCGTTTTCCATCCATGACAATGTGGATCACCCTGTGTCACTCTATGCAGCTTCCAAGAAATCTAATGAACTTATGGCGCACACCTACAGTCATCTTTTTAATTTGCCTACCACAGGACTCAGGTTTTTTACTGTTTACGGACCATGGAGCAGACCGGATATGGCGCTGATTCTGTTTACCAAGGCTATAATTGCTGGTGAGCCTGTTAATATTTTTAATCACGGTAATATGGAGCGGGATTTTACATATATTGATGATATTGTTGAGGGGCTTGTACGGGTGATTCATAAGATACCGGAACCTAACCCTGAATGGAGTGGAGACCATCCTGATCCTGCAACGTCATATTGTCCATATAGGGTCTATAACATAGGTAATAACAGCAAGGAAAAACTGCTTCGTTATATTGAGGTGCTTGAAGATGCGCTTGGTATGGAGGCGAAAAAGAATTTTATGGATATGCAGCCTGGTGATGTGGTTGCGACCTATGCCAATGTTGACGATTTGGTAAAAGATTTTGATTATCGACCTGATACCAGTCTGGAATATGGTATTGGCGAGTTTGTGAAGTGGTATCGGGACTATTATAATGTTTAGCTCTGGTTTTTTCTTGAAATCAAGCCTTGGTTGCTGACGAACAAGGCTTGATTCTGCTTGCATGAATATGCCATGTAAGCATTTTGGGATGTATTTTCCCAGATAGAAATGAATCTCTCTTTAGGAAATTTGCAGCTATTCCTTACTGTCTGGTCTTTATCTGCTGATTGACTGTTTCAGAATTTTCCTGGCCGTTGCTGCAATGGTTTCCGCGTCAATACCGCTGTTTTTCCAGAGGGTTGATTGTGGTCCCTGCTCTATAAATTCATCAGGATGACCAAGCATTTTCAGTTTGAAGTCGAAGATGTCATTTTTACTCAGTAATTCAAGGACAGCGCTGCCAAATCCACCGAGGATGCTGTTATCTTCAATGGTGATTACCCTCCCTGTTTTTTTGACCTGTTGGCAGATAAGTTGAGCATCCAGTGGTTTGATAAAACGTGGATTGATTACAGAGGCAGAAACTCCTTCATTCTTGAGTTGTTTTACGGCTTGCAGAGCAGGATAAACTCTGTTGCCTATCGGCAAAAAGAGAATATCTTCTCCTTCGCAGAGCAGTTCTGCGGTGCCAGGCTCAATATTTTTTATTTCTGAACTCTTATAAAGACTGACTCCTTCTCCTGCACCTCTTGGATACCTGATGGCAATCGGACCGTCATATTGCACAGCCGTTTGCAGCATTTGTTGAAGCTCCGCCTCGTCCTTTGGTGCCATGATTATGAGGTTGGGAATGTAACGGAGAAATGAAAGGTCAAAGACACCGTGATGAGTAGGACCGTCATCTCCTACAACTCCTGCACGATCGATAGCCAGAATAACAGGAAGCTTTGGGATACAGATATCGTGGATTATCTGATCCATTGCTCGCTGAAAGAATGTGGAATAGATAGCAACCACAGGTTTCATCCCCTGGGCGGCAAGACCTGCGGCGAAGGTTACTGCGTGTTGTTCAGCAATACCAACATCAAAGAAACGATCAGGGTACTGTTTGGCAAAATTACTGAGACCAGTTCCCGATACCATTGCGGCTGAAATGGCCATAAGTCGCTGGTCAGTCCGGGCAAGTTCTACCAAGGTTTTGCCGAAGACTTCTGTGTAACTGATATTACCAGGTTTTTTTATAACTTTACCTGTATCAATATGAAAGGGGCCAACTCCGTGAAAAGCGTCAGGGGTTTTCTCGGCAGGTTCGTAGCCCTTACCTTTTTGGGTGAGTACATGAATAAGAATTGGTCCCTTGGCTGTATCCCGTACTGTCTTGAACGTGGAGATGAGTGTTTGCAGATCATGTCCGTCAAGAGGACCGATATAATCAAATTTGAATGCTTCGAAGAGCATGCCTGGAGTGAAAAAACTCTTAAAACTATCCTCACTTTTTCTTAATACATTGAGAATGTTCTCTCCAACATCGGAATCCTGAAGTTTTTCAACCAGATGTGATTTAACTCGCCGCATGGTTTTTCCTGTCAGTTTGCGGCTGAGAAAACTCGAGAGCGCACCTACATTCGGCGATATAGACATTTCATTATCATTGAGAATAACAATCAGATCCTTGTTGAGATCACCAGCATGATTGAGGGCTTCAAAGGCCATTCCGGCAGTCATAGAACCATCACCAATGACCGCGATTGCCCTATTGTCCTGTCCTTGCAGATCCATACCGAGAGCCATACCCAAAGCTGCTGAAATGGATGTTGATGCGTGACCTGTTTCAAAAGCATCGTATGCACTTTCCTTCATTTTTGGGAAACCGCTGAGACCTTGATACTGACGCAGTGTGCTAAAGTTATTTCTTCTCCCGGTAAGAATCTTGTGGGTATAACTTTGATGCCCAACATCCCAGATCAGCTTGTCTTTTGGTGTCTGGAAAACATAGTGCAGGGCGAGAGTCAGCTCAACAACGCCTAATGATGGTGCAAGGTGTCCGCCATTCGTTGCTACTGTCTTGATTATTTCTTCACGAATCTGGCTTGCTAGAAGGGTGAGTTCGCTTAGGGAAAGGCTGCGAATGTCTTCGGGAGAGTCAATGGTGTCTAATAGATGTTGTGGTACGGAACCAATTGTTTCAAGCATAATGATGGGTCGCAAAACGACTGTTTAATTACTTCTAGTGTATATGTATGTGGCAAGCTCCCTGAGGGGGACAGCCTTCTTGTCAAATATTGCTAGAGAGCGAATTGCCTTTTCTACAGCTGCAATCGCCCTGTTTCTTGTTTCCTTAACGCCAAAAAAGGCGGGGTAAGTTGCCTTGCCTCTTGCCGCATCGGAGCCTGCTGCCTTACCAAGTTTTTCCGTCGTTGCTGTTACATTTAACAGATCGTCAACAATCTGGAAAGCAAGACCAAGGGCTTCGCCATATTCCTTAAGGGCTGCAAACTGTTTTGCCGTTGCATTGCCGGCAATCGCACCAGTCAGAACCGAGCAAGTGATTAATGCACCTGTCTTGCTTCTATGGATTGTGGCAAGAGTGTCAAAGTCAATATCCTGATTTTCGCTCAGGATATCTAGAGACTGACCTCCCACCATACCAGATGAACCTGCTGCCTTTGCTATGATATTACAGATGTCAAGGCGCTGTTCTGCTGTCAGGTTTCCTAGGGCTCGATCTGAAATCAGTTCAAAGGCCCAGGTAAGAAGACCGTCTCCTGCCAGAATTGCCTGAGCTTCCCCATAAAGGACATGATTTGTCGGTTTTCCCCGTCTTAACTCATCATTATCCATTGCTGGAAGATCATCATGAATAAGGGAATAGGTGTGGATACATTCAAGGGCGCAGGCAACAGGTACGATGTCCCTTATATCAAGGTCGTTATCTCCAACCACCTTGGCTGCCGTAAGACAGAGGATTGGGCGAATTCTTTTTCCTCCTGCAAAAAGTGAATAGCGCATGGCATCAATATGTCTTGCAAAAGGTCCCCCCTCTTCAAGCATATAATGACCCATCTGTTCTTCGATAAAGGTTTTTTGCTCGTTAAGATATTGTTTAATTTCCACCTTTCAGCCTTGTTTACTTTTCATTCCAGTCATATGGAGCTGTTTCAAGCTTACCGTTCTTTTCCAGGAGAATTTCCACCTTGGCGCGGGCATTATCAAGCTGTTCGTTACAGAAGGCCGCTAGTTGAACACCTTCATCAAATTTTTTCAAACTGGTTTCCAGGCTTAAATCGCCACATTCGAGTTCTTCTGTAATCTTTTCCAGTCTGGCAAGGGATGATTCAAAGTTTTTCTTTGCCATATTCAGTATCTCCTTTGCTGAAAAAAGAGTCTTGAACAGCAATCTTTTTCAGTATAGAACTAATCTTTTCAGGATGTAATTGCAAACTGGAAATATCCAGTTGGTATGTTTATCGTTCACAGAACCATTGTGAAAGCAAAATAATAAACCAAGCATTAAAAACGAAAAAACAATGTAGCATATTTTGTCGCTCTTTTGCTCATGAAGAATGAAAAAAAAGTAGAAGAATTTATTTGCTGGCTTAACCTCGTTAAAGGCTATTCAAAACATACTCTTGATGGATACGAACGTGATCTTCTCGAGTTTTTTACTTTTTTACCAAAAGATATTGGGCCTGGCAGTATTAAGGGTGATGATGTTCGCAGTTTTGTTGTCAGCCTGCATGGTAAAAACAGCAGCGCTACGGTAGCCAGGAAGCTCTCTGCCTTACGCTCTTTTTTTCGTTTTCTGGTTAAACAAAAAGATATCCCCAATGATCCTATGGCGGGTATAAACGCCCCAAAGGGAGGCGGGTCCATACCAACATTTCTGACCATTGATGAAACTTTTGCTTTGCTGGAAGCACCAGATAAGCAGGATAGTTATCGGCTGCGTGACAGAGCCATACTGGAAATGCTTTATTCTACCGGGATGCGTGTCTCTGAACTTGTTTCAAGAGATCTAAATGATCTTGATTTCATGGAAGAAATGCTTAGGGTGAGCGGCAAAGGAAAAAAACAACGGCTGGTGCCGGTTGGAAGACAGGCTCTGGAAGCTGTTAGCAGCTGGCTGCCAGATCGTCAACAGTTGATAGAAAGCAGTATTAAACGTGGGAAAGAACCTTCCCGGGAAGCTCTTTTTCTTAACAGCAGAGGCACTAGACTGACAAGTAGAAGCGTCGAACGGCTGGTTAAGCAGTATGGGGAACGAGCTGGTATTTTACAGGTGGTAACGCCTCATGCCCTGCGACATTCCTTTGCGACTCATCTGTTGGAGATGGGAGCTGATTTACGGGTGGTACAAGAGCTTCTGGGTCATGTTAGTTTGTCCACAACACAGCGTTACACTCATTTGACTCTTGATCATTTGGCAGTTGTGTATGACAAGGCTCATCCACTTGCCAATAAAGATTAAGAAAATATTATATAAAACAGATAGGTAGGAAAGATTTTGAATAAAAAGATACGTTCCACAACTATATTGGCTGTAAGGCATAAGGGCGATGTTGTTATTGCTGGCGATGGTCAGGTCTCTCTTGGTAATACAGTGATGAAGCATAATGCCAAAAAAGTAAGAAGATTGTATAAGGATCAGGTCATTACAGGTTTTGCAGGTGCAACTGCCGATGCCTTTACTCTTTTTGATAAGCTTGAGGGCAAACTCGAACAGTATAATGGACATCTCATGCGTGCAGCTGTCGAGTTGGCAAAGGAGTGGCGTACAGACAAGATGCTGCGGCGGCTGGAGGCTATGATGATTGCTGTCAATAAGGATTACTCGCTGCTGCTTTCAGGCACCGGTGATGTTATTGAGTCTGATAATGGTGTCCTGGCTATTGGTTCCGGTGGCCCCTATGCCCAGGCTGCGGCACTGGCATTGGTGCAGAACTCCGATCTTGATGCGGAGGAGATTACCAGAGCTGCAATGGATATTGCAGCAGATATTTGTGTATTTACCAATCATTCCATAATTGTAGAAAAGATTTAGTTATTATGACAACCATATCCTTAACTCCGAAAGAAACCCTTGCAGAACTCGATAAATATATTGTAGGACAGGCTGCTGCCAAGCGTTCTGTCGCTATTGCCCTTCGTAACCGTTGGCGTCGTCAGAGGGTTCCTTCTCCCCTGCGTGAAGAGATTGCACCAAAGAATATTATCATGATTGGTCCAACAGGTGTTGGTAAGACAGAGATTGCCCGTCGTCTGGCGACCCTCGCCCAGTCTCCATTTATTAAGGTTGAAGCATCTAAATTCACTGAAGTTGGTTATGTTGGCCGTGATGTGGAATCCATGATTCGTGATCTGGTTGAACTTGCCATCAATATGGTTAAAGAGGAGGAGCAGCAGCGTATTGAAGGACTTGCTGAAGCCAACGCGGAAGACAGAATTTTAGATTTGCTCTTGCCGCCTGTGGCGTCAGGGCCGACGAATTCTTTCGTGACTTCTGATAACCTCCCTGCTGAGATTGATAATAGCAGCAACAGTACCCGAGAGAAATTCAGGGATATGCTTCGTGATGGCAAACTGGATGAGCGGGAAGTTGAGATTGATATTACCGAATCGCAGCAGGGGGCTATGGTTGAAGTGTTCAGTGTCTCCGGAATGGAGGAGATGCAGTCCAATATTCAGGATGCTTTTAGTAAACTGTTTCCCAGGAAAAAGAAACAGTGCAAAATGAAGGTGCCTGATGCTCTTGAAGCTCTCATCAAGGAGGAAAAAGAGAATCTTGTGGACATGGATTTGGTGCTAAAAGAGGCTCTGAAGCGTACTGAAGAATCTGGTATTGTTTTTCTCGATGAGATTGACAAGGTTGCTTCCAGAGGAACTGGTGGTCATGGACCGGAGGTTTCCCGGGAGGGAGTCCAACGTGATTTATTGCCGATTGTTGAGGGCGCAACGGTTTCGACTAAATATGGTATGGTGAAGACCGATCATATCCTTTTTATTGCGAGTGGAGCCTTCCATCTTGCCAAACCATCGGATCTTATTCCAGAGTTACAGGGACGTTTTCCTATTCGTGTTGAGCTCGATTCTCTCGGCAGGGAAGAGTTTGTACGTATCCTTACCGAACCCGAAAATGCCCTGACTAAACAGTATATAGCCCTGATGGAAACAGAAGGAATCAAGCTGATTTTTGAGCCTGCTGCCATCGAGGAAATTGCCGAAATTGCTGTGCAGGTGAATGAAAAAACTGAAGAAATTGGCGCCAGAAGACTGCATACGGTTGTTGAACGGGTACTTGATAATCTCTCTTTTGATGCCTGTGAAATGGGAGAGGATGAATTTGTTGTTACGGCAGAGTATGTGCAGCAACAGCTCTCTGAAATTGTTCAGGATCAGGATTTGAGCAGATATATTTTGTAAGCAGGACAGGAAACTGTAACTGCCTCAATATTCAGTGAGAAAAATGTTTTTGAAGAAACTTTTTGGTACAGCCAGGACTGGTATGGATTCCAGGCGGGAAGCTGTCGCTGGGGTCGATCTGGACATGAAATATTGCCCCCAATGTGATGAAGAATACCGTCCAGATATTATCGTGTTCATTGTGGTATTGAACTTATCAGTGGCAGATTGAAGCACGAGATGCTCAAAAAGCAGGTTGATGCTCATGCAGATCGCTCAATGGAAATAGGTGAGGACGATATACTGGTAACGATTCAAAAAGGTGCGATGAGAGATATGAAGCATCTGACAAGGGTTCTTGCCAGTGAAACCATTCCTGCTGTTCTTGCCTCCAATGGACCGGGACAGGGCTGAGGCGGCCCAGAATGTTACCTGCAGGTGCGGGAGCAGGACAGGGAACTGGCTTATCGGATATTGTCGCTTGAGTTTGCCAGGAGTACCCATCTGGCTGAGCATGATTTGAGTGGATTGAACAGGGTCTATGATCTGGATAGCGGTAAGGCTATCTGCCCCGCCTGTGCTTGTGAATTTAGGACTTCCATGATTGAATGCCCGGAATGTGGTCTGTCTTTTGGTGCATAATCGCACGGTTATTCAGGTGTCATATCTATCAATAAAAATTTGGGACATTTTGAAAAGACATAAATGGAATTCGGCTGTCATTTGCATTTCAATCATTTTATTGAGTTCAGCAATTTTCCATCGTTTCTAACTAAATGCAACAGAGCAAGATTATGCCCAAAGCGTATTGATACACTTTGAAATTTTTTCCGTAATTTTAATTGTTTTGATGATATTGGGAAATGTGATCCTGATTTTTAAATATCTTATAGTAAAGCAATGGAAAAAATTATTGGTTACAGCGGGCATAACGGTTGTGTCGGTAATTTTATTGGTTGCTGCAATGGCTATTGATGCACCTACATTAATTTACCTGACTTAATTCAGATATTTCATGAATATCTGAATAATCATTAGTAGAACTTTTAGCCATTCCAAAAGCGGTAATTTACATATAAAAATCTTCCTGTTTTTACTTTATTAGAAGATTTTTATGAATTTATTACTTTTTTGGGGGGTACCGCAGGACAGTTGTTTCCCCAAGGTAACAGTTAGTTACTGATTGCGGCAAATAAGAAGTATCTTGTAAGTGTTCATGCAAACACAGATTTTTTTAAGTTGCTCTGGCTGTTGCCCTGTTTTCCCATTTTTTCTTCTGTGGTCTTGCCTTTAGCGGTTTTTTGGTAAAGCTAAGAGCCTGGTAGCCAAGAATTTCCTCTATTCCTTCAGTTAATTCCCTGCATGGACGCAAGGTAATGTCTTTCATTACCTCAACATCTACTTCTCCTTTATCTGGAATGTCCAGGGTGATAGAAACAGGGCAGTTACCGTGAAACTTGTAAAACTGTTTCTTGATGTTTTCAAGTTGTGAGCGGTCACTGTTTGCTGCCTTGATTCGTAGATGAATGCTGTCGGTAAATATTTCTCTGGCCTCAGGAACAGTGTAGATGTTTTCTGCGAGAATCTTCGGACCACGTTCCTCCTGTTTAACTTGTCCCTGAATAATTATTGGTTCAGAACCTTGAAGAATTTCAGAGCATTCTGCGTAGGCTTGTGGAAAGATTACTACTTCCACGGCTTCATAAACATCTTCTACGCTGATAAAGGCCATTGATTGACCCTTGCCGGTGCGGTGGAATTTGAAATTACGAATCAAACCACCAATACGAACCGTTGTATTATCAGCAACTTCCGGCAAGTCATGGATGGAAACATCTGTGATTGACTGGATTTCAGGGAGGATGCCATCAAGTGGGTGCCCTGTAATATAAAAACCCACAGTGTCTTTCTCAAAACTGAGTTTTTGTGCTTCATCCCATTCAGCGATGTCCGGCATATGTAGACTGTTGACATCCTGTTCCTGAGAATTTTCGTTTGTTCCACCAAAAGAGAAAAGGGAAATCTGACCACTCTGCCGATCTCGCTGTACTGCTTTTGCCTGTTCTATTGCCTTGTCGAGCACTTCCATGTATTGGGAGCGTTTGTAACCGAGGGAGTCAAAAGAGCCTGATTTAATCAGAGCTTCAATAACTCTGCTATTGACCTTGCGTGAATCAACCCGGTTACAGAAATCACTTATTGATTTGTAGGGGCCTTCCTTTTCACGTTCGTCAATAATGGAGTCTAGAGCTGTGTCACCAACGTTTTTTACACCAGCAAGACCAAAACGAATATTGTCATTTATTACCGTAAAATCTTTAAAACTTTCGTTAATATCTGGGGGCAGGACGGCAATGTTATTTTCCTTGCATTCATTGATATATTTCACAACCTTGTCGGTATTGTTCATATCACAGGTGAGCAAGGCTGCCATAAACTGGGCAGGATGATGAGCCTTTAGATATGCGGTCTGATAGGCAACAAGGGCGTAGGCGGCTGAATGTGATTTATTAAAACCGTAGCCGGCAAACTTTTCCATCAGGTCAAAAATATCTTCTGCTTTTTGGGGGTCAATCTTGTTTTTCCTGGCTCCTTCCAGAAATTTTATTTTCTCCGCTGCCATAACCTCCGGTTTTTTCTTGCCCATGGCACGACGAAGAATATCAGCGTCGCCAAGAGAATAAGAGGCGAGGATATTGGCAATTTTCATAACCTGTTCCTGATAGACGATAACCCCGTAGGTTTCTTCCAGTACTTCTTTTATCTGTGGAAGAGGATACACCGCCTCCTGTCTGCCGTGCTTGGTTTCCACGAAGGTGTCAACCATACCGGAATCAAGAGGTCCCGGACGATAGAGAGCGACAAGGGCTATGAGATCGCTGAAAACTTCTGGTGCCATTTTGACGAGAAGTTCACGCATACCGTCACTTTCCAGTTGAAAGACACCCAGGGCATCGCCTCGACAGAGGAGATCAAAGGTCTTCTGGTCATCCATTGGAATCGCATCAATGTTCAAAGGGATTTTTTTATCCTTTTTCACATTCTTTACAGCCTTGTCTATTACAGTGAGTGTTTTCAGACCAAGGAAATCAAATTTGATAAGACCGGTCATTTCAGTATGTGTCATATCGTACTGAGTGACTCGCTCATTTTCTTCCTTGCCTCTACAGGTTGGCAGGTAGCGGGTCATAGGCTCGGGGGATATGACAACACCTGCTGCATGAACAGAGGTGTGACGAGCAAGACCTTCAAGGCTCCGGGAAACATCGATTAACTCGGCGATCTGTGAATCATTTTCGACAGCTTTTTTGAGTTCAGGTTCTACCTCAAGAGCCTTCTCAATGGTCATTTTAAGTTCTTCCGGTACCATTTTGGCAATACGGCTCACCTCACTGAAAGGCATACCCAGTGCGCGACCAACATCGTTTATGACGCCCCGGGCCTTCATGCAGCCATAAGTGATTATCTGGGCGACGTGGGCTGCTCCGCCATATTTATTACGGACATAGTCGATAACCTCACCCCGTCTATACTGGCAGAAATCTATATCAAAGTCCGGCATTGATTTTCTTTCAATGTTGAGAAACCGTTCAAAGATAAGACCATAGGGAATAGGATCAATATTGGTGATCTTCATGGCAAAAGCCGCAAGACTGCCAGCACCGGAACCACGTCCAGGTCCAACGGGGATGTCATGATTCTTTGCCCAGACGATAAAATCGGCAACGATAAGAAAGTAACCAGGAAAGCCCATGGTATTGATTACATCAATCTCCATCTTGAGCCGTTCCCTGTAGATTTGTTCGGTGTCATCGCTATATGTACCGTGTTCTTTCATTTCTTCAAGACGATCAGCAAGACCATCCCAGCATGCCTTGGTGAACATGGTTGAGAGGCTTTCACCTTCTGGAACAGGGAAATTCGGGAAATAGTAATCGCCAAAGGTGAGCTCGAGGTTACAGCGATCAGCAACTTCCTGAGTGTTGGTTATTGCTTCAGGACAGTAAGGGAAGGCTTTTCGCATTGAATCTGCTGATTTGAAATAAAATTCGTCGCTGGAAAAACGGAAACGGTTGGGGTCGTGTACGGTTTTACCGGTCTGGATACAGAGCAGAACATCGTGGGCATGGGCTTCTTCTCTGGTGAGGTAATGGCAGTCGTTGGTGGCAACCACCTTGACTCCCATTTCTCGGCCTAATTCGATCAGTCCCTGATTGACAGAAGCCTGTTTTTCAATACCGTTTTCCTGTAACTCAAAATAGAGACGATCTCCAAAAATATCATAGAGTTCCTGTGCTTTTTTTCGGGCACCGGCCATATCATTGTTCATGATCAGAAAGGGAACATGACCATGCAGGCAGGCAGTAAGGGCAATGAGACCTTCATTATACCTTTCAAGAATTTCCATATCTATTCTGGGACGGTAGTAAAACCCTTCTGCCTGAGCAATACTGGCCATCTCCATCAGGTTCTGGTAGCCTGTTTTGTTCATGGCCAGGAGAACGATATGGTATGCAGTTTGGCCATTAACCTTTTTTTGCAGTTTTCTGGAGGATGGGGCAACATAGAGTTCACTTCCAACAATCGGTTTTATACCCGCCTTCTTGGCTTTGGTATAAAACTCCAGCGCACCGTACATGGCTCCGTGGTCGGTGATTGCCACACTGTCCATGTTAAGCTCCTTGCATTTGTCCAGAAGATCGCTAAGACGAATTGCTCCGTCAAGAAGACTGTATTGAGTATGAACGTGGAGATGGGTAAAGCCTGCACTCATTGAATTACTGCTCCTGTGAGATGGATTTGAATTGTTTTTCAAAGGAATTTTGAAAAGATCCCTTTTACTATAACGCACCTTTTTTTTACTGAAAAGAGGAGAATCCGAAAAGCAGTGAAATAATATTCTGTGTTGTTCAGGCGAATAAAAAGCAGGAATAACTTTGTTTTGTTGCGTTTTTTTTGACGCTGGATGTGTTGACTTTTCTTTTTATAACAGTGTCTTAAGAAGTTTCTGGAAAATTATACTGACAATGCTCGAAGGTCATTAACCTGCTTGCCGAAGCTGATGATGACAAGTTATCGAAAAGCAGGTTTTAGGAATGAAAACCTTTAAATAATGTAGAGAATATAAACGGCAAGCCTAAAAAACTGGTTTATAATCAAAAAAGTGCCTGGTTTCCAGTTTTCTGTAGGTTCTTGTCTCTGCCCGGGCAATGAAAGATGAGGTTATTGCACCGTTTGAGGTAAAACGTACACCTTCAAGAAATTCACCATCGGTAACGCCGGTCGCTGCCATGGCAACTTCCCGGCTTTTGATAAGATCTTCAAGTCGGAAAATTTTATCAAAATCATCAATTCCATGGCTGCGAGCCTCATTTTTGTCCCGATCATTCTCGTAAAATATCTTGCCCTCAAAATAACCGCCGATACAGCTTATGGCTGCTGCTATCATTGCACCTTCAGGAGCGTAACCGTAACCAATATACAGATCTGCCTTTTCACCGGTAATGGCTGACAGACAACCAGAAATTTCACCTTCTTCAATAAGTTTGATCCGCGCCCCTGAGCTTCTTATTTCATCGATTAATTGTTTATGCCTTGCCTGATTCAGAATGCAGACGGTGACATTCTCTGTGTATTTCCCGAGGGCTCTGGCACATCTTTTTATGTTGACGATAGGGGGCTGATTGATATCCACGACCGGACCAACTTCTGGACCAACTACAATCTTGTACATGCTGAGATTGGGTAAGGACTGGATAGAATCTTTTTTTGCTATAACAGCATAAGCGGTGGCATTATTTTTGCCGTCCGCAGCAGAATGGTGTGCTTCAAGAGCCACCGCCATTAAATCGTTTGGATGTTCCCCATATCCGATGATCCGGGGGAGAGGCGGAATTTCTTTTCTATTGGGAAAACGGTCATTTACAACCTTTCCTTTAATGTTGAGCCGGTGCAGGGTCTTGGTAATGGCATCCCTTGTCTGGTTGAGGATATCGATGTGATTACCAAGTCCTTGAAGCCTTGCTGCGGTAAGTGCTGCGATTTCTGTAGCCCTTACTATTTCCATACCGTAGTTTTTATTCATAATTCTGCCTGGTTGTAAACATTTATTATCTTTGATATGACTTGATTTTGTTCATGATTTCGCGGGTACGAGCTTCCAGCTCTCTGCCTGCGATGGTATCGCGTATTTTCATTGGGTGTTGGAATTCGTCAATTTGTTCAATATCAATTGGAGCTGGCTCAAGATTTTCCTCTGCTTCCTTTAATTCGTCAGGAGTTGGCAGAATAATGCCATAAATTTGATGGGGAGTATGAACAAGAGAATGTCCTCGGTTGTAATAGGCAGCGGCAAAGCCGCCATCAACATTAATGGCAATGCCGTCGTCGCTTGCCATCCGTTTACCTTTCATATAATTCACCGGGGTATGACCAAAGACAACCCGTTGAACTCCAAACTCATCCTGCATTTTCTTTTTGAATTCAACGGACTGCATATTATCACTCCAGAAAAGCGATCTCTCGGTATGAGTTTCTTTATCAAGAAGAAAGTATCGTTCAAAGGTTTTCATGGCATGTTTGCCAAAAAATGGAGATTTAGGGCCACACCAGAGATAAAAGAAAAGAGCCTGATCGTCGGGCTCCTGCCTGGTTCCCTGCAAATAATTTTGTCCTGCACGGGTTATGGAGAGTTGGATAAAATCGAGAAGATCCTTTCCCTTACGTCCCAGAAATTCATCAAAATCGCCCTTTTGGGTCGAGGGAACGAGGGCATGAATGTTGAGAAAATTATTTGTGATAGAATAGGTTTTCCCTTCTGTAAAGAAAAATTTTAACAGCCTTTTAAGATACCTGTTTTCCTGAAACTGCTGCACGAGATTACTGAGCAAGTCTTCTTCATCGTTGCTGAGCTGTTGTGGATTGTTGAGATCAATGGTTGGAAAATCCGTATCGTTAAGTTCTTCTGTCTTTCCACTTTTAAGCATTTCTGAGAGTCGATCAAGCCAGAGCCGTTTTTCCATTTTAAACTGCGGATAGTCAGCAATGAGCTTTTCTTCGAGTTTGAACTGGATTATGGCAAGAGCCTTTTCCATAGCTTTGCCCTTGTCTGTCTTCGCCTTAAATTTACCAGTAATTTTGTTTATATCGTAGGTTCTTGTTGCAAAATCCGCCAGGGGTTCTACATCAAAACGAAGTCTTTCCAGCAGCTCGAAGTGGTCGTAACGGCAGGTAATGCGTAGTGTTTCTGCGACAAGGCTTGGCGTTCCTGCTGCTGCTCCCATCCAGAGTATATCGTGGTTGCCAAGAACGTAATCCACCATATTTCTGTAGGCGGGAGAAGATATAATACGAATAATCTTGTCCGGTTGGGCACCCCTGTCAAAGACGTCGCCAAGAATCTGGATACGGTCAAGTAATACTTGCCTGATGGTGTGACTGAGGTGGGATATCAAGCGATCCGAGATGATTTCTTCTTCGAAAATTGGATTAGGCACTGGAAGTCCAGCCAGGAGACGTTTGATAATATCACGGAACTCGGGCAGGTAAATTTCATAGGAACGATTGGTGGAATTGGTCAGTTTGTATTTTAGTATTTGTACCAGACAGAGGATGACATCCTGCCTGTCCATTTGATTGTGCTGGTCAAGGAAATATTCCTTCTTTCTGATTATCTTGGCAAGATATTGTACCTTTTCAGAGCTGAAGGTGTTTGGCAAGGCTTCCTTGCAGGTCTGATAAAGCATGCCGAATCTTCCGCGCAGGATGGACTTGAATTTATCTCCTTCCCCGTGCAGATCACTTATCCAGAGAGTAGTCGGGATATTGGCGTTGAGCTCTGATTCAATCTCAAGAAGTTGATGAATCAGCTTGTCTATTTCTTTTTTTGGAGTTCTTTCAACCATAGTAATCTCTATCCTTTTGGAGTGAGTAGTGCAGGCTAGATTGTGACCAGTTTATATTTTCTGCTGCCAAGACCAATTTGTTCAGCATATTCCAGACCCATATCTTTTGGTACATGAGGGTGTATCGCCTGGAATTTACATTCACCCTGATTGTATGCTTCCGGTAATTTTGTGGCATTGGAAATCACGGGAGCACGATTTGCCATATCAAGACAGGCCTGATCTATTGCTACCGGATCTTTTGAAATAAAGACTCCAAGATCCGGGCAGATGGGTGCGTCAGACCAGGAAGCACAGTCACATTCTGGCGTGATGTTTATGGCAAAATTAATGAATAAGGATGGTTTCTTTCTTGTTTTCAAAACGGCAAGAGTGTATTCCATCATTCTTTCAAGGAACTCTTGAATACCGGTTTTCCAGTTTATTTTCAGGGCATCATTCCTACATCCGAGAAAACACGCGCCACAGCCGACACAGGCAGTATCATTGACAACAATCTTTTTATTACTGTTGAGGCTCAAGGCATTATGATTACATAGTTCAATACAGAGACCACAGCCAATACACTTATGTTCATTTGCCTTTGGTCCGGTTGTACAGTGTTGTTGCATTTTGCCTCGTTTGGAGCCGCAGCCCATGCCAATATTTTTTAGCGCTCCGCCAAAGCCGGCAAGTTCGTGACCTTTAAAATGGCTGATGGCAACAAAGGAATCGGCCTTTATGATGTCTGATGCGATATAGGCTTCACTGAAATGTTTGGATTCTCCTGTTTCAAAGGGGATAATCTCTTCATTGTCACCGCGAAGACCATCGGCAATAATAATTGGTGCTCCAAGCATAAGAGGATCAAAACCGTTTTGTGCGGCACACATATGGTGTGAAACGGAATCTCCTCGTTCGCCTGTATAGAGTGTTGAGGCATCCGTTAGAAAGGGTTTTACTCCAGCTTTTTTATAGTATTTAATTATTGGCTTGAGCCAGATGGGTCGTAAAAAGGTAGTATTGCCAAGCTCTCCGAAATGAATCTTTAGAGCTGCAAGGTCCCCCGATTCTAACCCTTCTGTTGCCTTAACTGCTTTCAGGAGTCTCTTTATCTTGTTGTCGAAGGGTGCTTTAATGGACGCACGCATGTTCCAGAAATATACTTTGCTTTCCATCATCCACCTTTAAAGAGTATTGAAAAATACATTGCTGTTTTATTGTACTCAGCAATGAAAAGGTTCACTACTATTTTTTTGAAAGTTTTTTAAGAGACTTTTGGGGCTAAGAAATATGCCAGGGAAAAAAGACTGAAGAGTTATTAGGATACAACAAACAGCCCTGCCGGAAGGGCAGGGCTATGATTCAGAGGAAACTGTATTAGGCTTTCCAGAGACCATGCAGGTTACAGTAGGCTCGTGCTGTAACATTTTCGGCATTAACCTGGAAGGTGGCCTTTGGTGGATCATTTGGACAGAGATAAGTCCTGTATACATTGTCCTCTGTGACAAGCTCTATCCAGTCGATGAGGTGATCTTCGGTCATTGGGTGATCGACAGAACCAACCGTTACAACCCAGCCTTCAGCTGTTTTTTCAACTACAGGGACGTGTTTTTCTACCGCCGCGTCTGTGGTATTTTCATTGAGGAGTTTCATGGGCTGATCACAGCAGGTGAGGGTGCCTGGTCCGGCTTTGATAACTTCTACGATATGACCACACGGATTACATTTATATACTTGTCCTCTTTCTGACATTACTACCTCCTGTTATTTTGGGTGTTTTTGATTCAAAGGTATTTTGCTGAAAAACGTACAATACCAATTAGTTCAGTACACTATATAATTACTCTTTTGGCTATGTACAGACGGTATTTAAAAATAATTAGTATTATTCTTGATTGATAAATTTTTTGTTTTTCTGCATTTTTGTGAAATTTTATGTTTGCAGAGGAATATTATGAAAAACAAATTTTAAATTAAGCTTTTTCTTGCTATTAGTCACTCCTGTATTAGATTTCAATAGGATTAGCCTCTACTATTACTCTTTTGAGGAATGTTATGGGAAAAAAGAAAAAAAAGAAGTGTTGTGGGAAAGGGGACAAAAAAGGCAAGTTCTGTAAAAAATGTCCAGTTCTCATTGACGGGAAATATTCCGTTGAGAAACAGAGTAAGAATAAGTCAAAAAAGAAAAAAGACAAATGATAATCAAAATTTGGAGGAATCATGATCAGTAAAAAAATGAATAAGGCTTTTAATGCCCAGATAAATGCAGAGTTGTTTTCATCCTATCTCTATCTTTCCATGTCTGCCTGGCTTGCCGAGAAGAGTTTGAGTGGTTTTGCTACCTGGATGAGAGCGCAAGCACAGGAAGAGCTGTTTCATGCGACGAAGATGTATGACTATCTGATTGAACGCGGTGGTTCTATCAAGCTTGAGGCTATAGATAAGCCTCAAGCTAGTTGGGATAGCCCGGAAGACGTTGTGAAGGAGGTTGTTGAGCATGAAGCTCATGTGACTTCACTCATAAATGATTTGGTTGATGTGGCACTTGATGAACGTGATCATGCGGCAAATATTTTTCTTCAATGGTTTGTGGAAGAGCAGGTAGAAGAGGAAGCGTCTGTTGGGGATGTATACGAAAAGATGAAACTTGCAAAGGGACATTCTGGAAGTCTGTTTACCCTTGATATGGAATTGGGTAAGCGGGTTTTTGTACCACCAGAAAGCAACTAGGGAGGGATATATGTCAATAGATTGGGCTTATATGAGAAAGGGCTGAGTCTCCTGCAAGAAAGCCTGGCAGGCTTTTGATGACAATTCCTTGCAAATTGATCAGGAACATAATGCAGGGAAAGATCCCTTTAAGGGAGAACGTGTTGATGAACTCCTTGGCAAGGTAAAAAACGTAGTTGTAACAAGTGGTAAAAAAATTTTTCAGTTTGATCCCAAAGCGGATGACAGGGAAGAGATCCTGAAAAGGATAACCGGCAGGACAGGTAATCTGCGCGCGCCAACTCTCAGAAAGGGTGACACTCTTTATGTGGGCTTCACTGTAGAGCTTTACGAATCGCTGGCAAAAGAAGGTTAATTGCTATTTAGGAAAAATTAGCAAGACAATAAAAAGGGGCTGATCTCAATTAGGATCAGCCCCTTTTTATTTGTATATAGTATACATGTGTTTATTTGTCAGCATGTTTGGAGAGATATTCTGCAACACCTTCCGCTGTGGGTTTCATGGCCTCTTCGCCCTTGTTCCAGTTGGCAGGACATACTTCGCCATGCTTTTCGGTAAACTGGAGTGCGTGTAAAATACGAAGAGCTTCACTCACGTTACGACCCAGTGGCAGGTCATTGATCACCTGATGTCTTATGATGCCTTCCTTGTCAAGCAGGAAAAGACCGCGCAGGGCTATTCCCGCATCAAGTAGTACGCCGTAATCTTTTGAAATCGATTTATTGAGATCGGAGATAAGTGGATACTGAATATTGCCTATTCCCCCTTGATCAACTGGGGTATTTTTCCAGGCAAAATGGGAAAAATGAGAATCAATGGAAATACCCAGAAGCTGGCAGTTATTTTCTTCAAATTCCTTTACAGCCTTGTTGAATGCAAGAATTTCAGAAGGACATACAAAGGTAAAGTCGAGCGGGTAAAAGAAAAGAAGTACATATTTACCTTTTAAGTCAGAGAGTTTGAAGTCCTCTTTGAAAGTGTTGTCCGGCATAACTGCTGTTGCTGTAAAATCGGGGGCTGGCTGTGTTACTAAAAGACTCATTATTTGGTTCCTTTTATAGTTTTAGCTTTGTCTAATATATTATCGAAAATAAAAGGCTAACCATTATCTGGCAGCCTTTTATTATTATTTACTCATCAAACTTCCAGAATGCATCCTGTTCTGCACCACAAAGGGGACATACCCAATCCGCAGGAAGATCTTCCCATTTGGTTCCTGGCTCAACGCCGTTTTCGTGATCTCCCTCTTCAGGAATATAAAGGTATCCACATGGACATTCCCATTTTTGCATAATGTACCCTCCAAAATATTAGTTAATATTGATATAGCCTGTCGTTCACTATAAGCAACCAAGACAAAGCGTCAAGGAAATTCTTGAGAAAAAGTTGAGTGTGTCAAGTTGTTGGTCAGACCTGTTTCTCCGTTTCTTCTGTCTCCGTTGCTGGAGCTGCTGTTGGCATACCATAAGCAGAACGAACCCTGTTTTCGATATCCAGAGCCATTTTCTGATTGTCCATAAGAAATCTTTTGGCATTTTCCCGACCCTGACCTATGCGTTCATTTTCAAAAGAATACCAGGCGCCACTTTTATCAATGATTTCCAGATCAACAGCAAGATCCAACATATCTCCAATTTTGGAAATACCTTTTCCGTAGTCAATATCAAATTCGGCAATTTTAAAGGGAGGAGCAACCTTATTCTTTACGACCTTAACCTTTGTTCGGTTACCGACTACTTCCTGACCATCTTTTATCGAACCTGTTCTTCTGATATCAAGACGAAGAGAAGAATAGAATTTTAAGGCATTACCGCCTGTGGTGGTTTCCGGGTTACCAAACATTACACCTATTTTCATTCTGATCTGATTGATAAAGATCAGGATGGTGTTACTGCGGTTAAGAACACTGGTGAATTTACGCATTGCCTGGGACATCAGGCGGGCTTGCAAACCAACGTGGGAATCGCCAACGTTCCCGTCAATTTCAGCCTTTGGTACCAGTGCTGCAACAGAGTCGATAACAATAACATCAACGCCTCCAGAGCGGATAAGAATTTCTGCAATTTCAAGAGCCTGTTCTCCAAAGTCAGGTTGAGATACCAGCAAGTCGTCAATGTTTACTCCAAGACGCTCGGCGTAGGATGTATCTAGTGCATGTTCCGCATCAATGAATGCTGCCGTTCCCCCTGCCTTTTGTGCTTCTGCAACCACATGTAGGGCAAGGGTTGTTTTACCGGAGGATTCGGGACCGTATATTTCAGTTATTCTTCCCTTAGGCAATCCGCCGACTCCAAGAGCAATATCAAGACTTAATGCTCCGGTGGGAATTACCGGTACATCTTCTGCCTCCTGCTCACCAAGGCGCATGATCGAGCCTTTGCCAAATTGGCGTTGAATCTGGCTGATCGCATTATCTACGCTGCCTGCCTTACCTTTTGCGTTTGCCGGTGCTGCCATATTGAATCTCCTACATGAATAATAAGAATAGATGGTTATTGGTCTGTAATTATAAAACCACAGTCAAAGAATATAGCAACTCTTCCTGTCTATGCAATCCTTTAACGAGTAAATCCGTCAAGCCTTGTAAGGATCAACAGGTGTTTCTGCGGCTAAGCTTTTTATTGCCGGGCATTGCCAGAATAAAAATACCCGAGAGAATAAGAAGCAGGCCACAGGTAGATATTAGCGTCAATTTCTCGCCAACAATGATGATGCCAAGAAGAGCTGCTGTTAAAGGCTCTGCCAGTGAGAGGGTTACAGCCGATGAAACAGGGATATATTCAAGCCCTTTTGCGAAGAGATAATAGGAGAGTGCCGTTGCAAACAGACCGAGGTGAAGTATCATTATCCAGCCATTGAGTTCCATTAACCAACTGAGGTCTGAAAAGAAAAGAACAGGGGAAAGAAGTAAGGCTCCGAGACAGAAAACTGCCGCAGTGGTGTCTTCCGCACTTTTTTGTTGTATCAGCAGCTTGATTGTCAGGGCGTATGAGGCATAGGCAAAACCCGCAATCAGGGCAAGAAGCAAGCCAAGTCTGTCAAGATTTATATCTCCTGCGGCAAAACCGAGGATTGAGCAACCGGCAACAGCCAGCAGTGTCGAGTAATACCATTTTCTCCCGGGTTTTTTCCTGACAATGAAATAGTCGAGCAGTCCAGCAAAAAACGGAGAAGAACCGAGCCCAACAACTGTGCCTGCTGCAACTCCGGTTATCTTTACACTGTTAAAAAAGCTTACCTGATAAAGTGCCACCAGAAAACCGGAAATAAAGAGGAGACCTGGTGGATAGTCAAGACTTCTTAAACCTCCTCTGCTGTATGCAATAAAGGCAAGGGCTATACCGCCTATCATAAGGCGCATTGCTCCAATTGCCAGTGGAGTGGCTCCGGGGGGAGCTAACGCCTGTGAGGTTCCTGTTGTACCCCACAGGATTGATGCCCCAAGGATAAGAAATATGCCTTTAAGTGAGTTGGATTTATTTTCCTGATTGTTTCCGATAATCGGATTGGTCATCGTTAACTTTTATGGATTATACAGTGACTTTTGAATAGCAGAACTCACCTGAGCAAGGGTTAAGGGTTTTTCAAGAAAAAATGAAACGCCAAGTTCTTTTGTTTTTTCCAGTTCTTCATGTTTTGCAAAGCCACTAACGATAATGGCTTTTTGGTGAGGATTTTTCTTTAAAATAATTTCAAGTGTTTCACGACCGTTTAAACCCTCTCCCATAATCATGTCCAGGATTAAAAGGTCTGCCGAGTTATTCCCCAGAAATTCGATAGCAGCTTCACCGCTGGTAACAGATGAACTCCTATACCCAAGATTTTGGAGAGCAGCTTCGAGATCTTCATTGTGTTCAATTTGGTCATCAATAATCAGTATTTTTTCTCCTTGCCCTCTTTTAATAACCTGCCCCCGGGATTCTTTGTTCTTATCTGGTCTATCATGGCTTGCAGGGAAATATGCTTCAAACCGGGCACCAGGCTGGTTGTTTTTTACCTCTATCCAGCCATCATGATTTTGCATGATGTCCCAGACAATAGAAAGACCAAGACCTGTGCCAGTTTTACCCATACTTTTGGTTGAATAAAATGGTTCAAAAATGTGATCCTTATCATGATTTTTTATGCCGATGCCGTTATCAGCAATGGTTAATTTTACATATTCCTGGCGTTCGCTGCTGTTATCTTTCGAATGTAAAGGGTGATAGCAGAGGCAGTTATTGGTTTCTATTGTGATGGTACGTGTCTGGGGTGCTTCCAGGGCATTACCTATGAGATTGAGTAAGACCTTGTGCATTTGTACAGCTGAACAGCAGATATTGTTAATGTTCCCATTGAGCTTGGTCTCAATGGTAATTGATGGATATTCGGCCTGTTTCTCACTATGTTCCAGTGAATTCGTATAGTCAATTATCAGGTCATTGAGGTTTTGAACTTTTTTCTGTGTTTTTTCCCCTCGAGTGATGGTCACCAGATCAGCGACGACAGCAGCAGCTCTTTTTCCTGCCGATTGTATTTTGCTGATTTCCTTATAATACTTGCTGGATTTGTCCAGGTGCATCAGGAGCATGTCTGGATAACTGACAATTCCGGTGAGAATGTTATTGAGATCGTGAGCAATTGACCCTGCCATAAGGCCAAGGGCTTTGAGTTTATTTGCTTCAGCTAGTTTTTTATGAAGCTCCAGATTTTCCGCTTCTGCCCGTAATTGTTCTGTCAAATCTCTGATTGCCCAGGCATGAACCTCTTTATTATTGACAGTGGTCGTTCGGAATTTGACTTCTATGGGAATTCTTGCACTGTTTTTCTTTATGCCTGTGCAGTTGGATACGCCTTTGGTGATATGTCTGGAATTGCTTTGTGGGATCAGCCGGGAGCATGCTGAAGGTATGATATCTTCAAGGTAGAGGCCTCTGACTAAATCTTCCCTGTCGTAGCCAAACATCTCAAAAAAAAGATTGTTTGCTTCAACAATTTTCCCTGCCTCGTGAATGATAATTCCTTCCCACGCTGCTTCTGAAAGAAGTTGGTATTTCTTTTCACTCGTTGCAAGTTCTTTTTTTAGCTTATTATGCTCAAGTGCTTTTTCCAGAGTGTTGAAGAGGCGTTTTTGCTCAAGAGGTTTATTGAGGAAGTCATAAGCCCCCATCTTCATGGCATGTACGGCTGTTTCAACAGTTTTGATGCCGGTGAGCATGATACTGGTAGTTGGAATTGCAGCTTTGTTGATAAATTCAGCTACCTGGCAACCTGACATGTCGGGAAGTTCTACATCCAGCAGGGCCAAATCAAAACTGTGTTGTTCAAGTAATTTTATAGCATCATTGCCATTGTACGCTTTGGTACAGAGATAATCGTGAAATTCCAGAATTGAAGCCAGGCTGTCAATGAATCGTTTTTCATCATCTACCAGAAGAATAGCAGGTTTAGAGTTCATTTTCTCTCCCCTTGATTACAGAATCAATTGGTAGATCAACTGGAAGCTGGATTGTAAAGGCCGTTCCCTCATTTATACGACTTGAACAGTGCAATCTGCCGCCTATGTCGGTTACAACTTTCTGGACTATCGATAAACCAAGGCCTGAATGACCGTTCTGTTTGGTTGTCATGAAGGGTTGATAGAGGTTTTTCTGGATTTCTTCAGGTAATCCAGGCCCTGAGTCGGTCACGATAATTTCTATACCTTTTGGTTTCTCTGGCGTATCCGATTCTACAAGTTTTTTGCTGTGTACCATTACCCGACCAGCGCAATTCATTGCCTCTGCGGCGTTTTTCAGTAAATTGATGATGATTTGTTTAATTGCATCTCTGGATGTGATAATTGTTGGAAGTTCTGTGTCCGGCATAAATAGAATATCCAGCTCTGGAGCCGTAGAAAGTGAAACCTTGCATAGCTGAATAATTTTGCTTAACTCCGCATTAATGTCTACTTCCTGAAAATCCGTAAACGAGGCTTGAGCAAATGTGTCCATTTGTTCAAGCAGTGTTGAAATTCTCTGGATTTCTTCATCGACGATGTCAAGTTCTTCATGGGGTATGGACATTTCCGCCAGCTTCATTTTTATGGTTACGAGATAATTTGCAATTATACCGAGAGGATTATTAATCTCGTGAGCCAGTTTCTTTGCCATAATGGAAAGAGTAGCCATTCTTTCTTTATGGACTATTTCTGCCTGTCTCTGTTGTTCCTGTTCTATGAAAAGTCTGAGACCAACTTGGTGTACTATAATACTCAAAAGTTGCTTTTCCTCACTGTTAAGAACTGTTTTGTTATTCGGAAGACCGGCACATACAACTCCAGTTGTTTTCTTGTTGACTGAAACCGGAATAAGCAGGGCAGAGTTGCACTGAAGAAGATTGAGTAATTGTTGATCAGCAATGCTGTTGGTGTCTTGGCTTTTATTGATAGTGGTCTGAATATTATTTGTAAAAGCCTGTATAGTGAGGCTTGTTTGCTGATTTACTGAGAAAGTTATGCTTTTACTCAGTTGATAAAAACTACTGTTTTGGGACGTGTGGGTATAAAGTTTGGTCTCTCCTTCATTGGGCAGGAAGAAAAGTACCTTGTCGAGTTCCAGTAAAATCATCATTATTTTTTCAAAAGCAGAAAGAATTTCCTCTACTCCTGGGGCCCGCATCAATTCTTCCTGAAAACTGGATAACAAAGAGGTGTTTTTTACTCTTGAGGTAATGACTTGCTCAACGACTAACCGCTGTCTTTCACTCTCTTCTGTGGATTGTTTTCCCTGCGGTGAAGTGGGTTGATTACTTTTCTGGATATTATTCTTGAACTTGATCCCAAGGCTTGAACTAATTTGTTCTACTTCATCTGTACTGTTTTCAATACATCTTTTAATTGTTGCTTCATCCAGATCAAAGAGCAGTTCTCCTGCTCTTAATAATTCATTGTTTTGTGTTATATCGTTCGCTAGAAGGTTAGCAAGGTAAACAACTTTCACCAGAGGAAAAGCCTCCGCAACCTGCTCAAGAGTTTCATGGTGGTAGGATATGGCATCAACCAGCAGGGAATTGAGATGCCATTTTTCTACAAGCCAGGCTCCTGCCTGGCAATGATCTATTCCAACAAGATCACGTTCTTCTTTTAGTTTTTCAGAATCTGAAAGTTGATTGTGGCTGGCTGATTTGTAGTCTTCTGGAAAGGTCGTGGCGAGGATGATCTTGCCAATGTCGTGTACCAGTGCTGCGAGGTAAGCCAGGTTTTTATCGCTTGTGCCGGTCTCTTCAGAGATACGCTTTGACAGCGTTGCACAGAGCAGTGAATGATACCAGAATAAATCTGTATTAAATGAGGAATCTTTTAATTGTCTGTTTTGTTCGAAGACCTGATAGATAGAACTGGTAATGGCTATATTTTTTATGGTTTGAGTGCCAAGGTAAACAACGGCCTGTTCTACATTTTTAAATGAGTGGCGAAAACTGTAATATGCAGAATTTACCAATTGTAAAACACGAAAACTTAAGGCTGGATCCCTGTTGATGATTTGCGCGATCTCATTTATTGGCGTATTTTCATCATCACAGGCAACTAACAGTTTGAGTAGTACTTCAGGAAGGGTTGGCAGATTACCTGATTTCTCAAGCTGCTTGAAGATACTGTTTTTATCCATTTCTTTGATTGTTTTGTGTTTGTGAATTTTAACTGTATTTAATTATGCTTTTTTCACTGATTAAAAAATATTTTGTAGTTTATACCATGCTTAAATTTAATGTCAAAGTGTTTCTTTTTGATTTTTCGAGGAAATATATTGTTTTTCCGTGGATTTTGTTTTGATAATAAAAACTACAGATTGCTGGAGGTTATTGCTTGTGCAGCATGGTTAGAGAAATTAAGTAATTTTGAGATGATAGCTTGATAATAATGCAATTCTTCTGTTTTTAATCCGCAAACAATCAATCCTGTTTTTGTCTTTGGTGTTGAGAGCGGAAGACATAGAATAGCGTCAGATTCCATGAAATGTAAAAGCTGTTTGTCTGCGAGTGTTTGACAGTCATTCTCCAGAATGATACCTGCCTTATCTTTCAAGTAATATTGTGTTATGGTACTTGTCTTGGAAGTAATATTAAAACTGATGTCTTGTTTATTGTTATCATAACAGGGCTTGAGTGAATTGCTTGCCTTGAGCTGTCGTTCTTGTTCATCAGGAAACAGGCATATTACTCTGTTGATTCCGTACAGGGTAGACATTCCATACTGTATGGCTTGTGTGCAATTTTCATTACAAACGTTGCCTGTCGTTGAGTTCTGAAAAATTGATTGAATTGTTAGAAATTCAATGGCCTGATCGCGAAGACTTTTTAATTGTGAGTTGATTACATCCGTGTTGTGTTCTGTTGGCAGGGAGAAATTGAACTTTTCAATGAGCTTTTTAATACTGTATTCTGCTGTTGTATAGCAGGCATGAACCTGTGATCTTGTCAGCCCAAAATAGTCAGATGCTAATTGCATAACATGAGCAATATTGTCTGCGTCTGAAGTACAGAGCTGCCTCGCAAGATAAAGAAGTTTAGTTGTGTCAAGAGCCGTGGCTATTATTTTTTCAGATTCGCCATGATATTTGGTGGCATCTACAATAAACTGATTAGCCCCCCAGGAAGATAATATTTCTGCTCCAAGTTCCCAGTGATTCTTACCAAACAACTCTAACTCCTTTTTTATAAGATCAGGGTTATGGGAGGAAATGTTTGTAAAATATTTCCCATATATTTCTGGAGTACTTGATACCATAAGCAAGCGTCCTGTATCATGTAGTAAACCTGCCAGGAACGCTTCTTCCTGATATGGATATTGAATGCGTTTTGCAAGTTCCCTGCAAACTTCGGCGCATTTACAGCTATATTCCCAAAGCTTGTTCACATTGGTAAATTGCTCTGTTGTCCAGTTTCCAAGAAGTCCCTTGGTGGTAAAGGTTAAAATAATAGACCGAATATTTTCCTCGCCGAGCTCTTTAAATAGCTCGGACAGTTTCCATGTCCTTTTGTTTTTTAGGTTATGGGAAAGTGAATAAACATGAAAGATTTGGCATAAAAGAGCTGGTTCATACTGAATGATTTCTTGTAGTTCTGGTGTGGATAGTTTGTTTTGTTGGAATTTTTCAAGCATTGAACCAAGAATTGGAGCTGGAGTGAGAATATCACATGAATTGAGCAATCCATGAGGCATTGTTGAAAGTCCAGCGACAGAAAGGTGATCATTTTTATGTATTTCTGGTGATTCTACTCTTTTTTTCCTGGCTTGAAAGGGAAAGGTCTTTTCCTCAGTCTGCACAGTTTCTTGCAGATTGGTTTTCTTTTTTTTATCAGGAATATTCAGATCTGAGAGAAGAATTTCCTTGTATCGAGACCAGAAATTTTCTGACTCTTGAGATGGTTTATTTATGTTTTGTCTTGCCAGGTTGAGAGTAACTGTTCTTATACATTGAGCTGCAATGCTGTCAGGAAAAAGAGTGATTAAGGGCTGTTGAGAACTGACAGCCTTTTCAATAAGCATATCGCGGAGAACGGCACCACCCGGTTTGATATCGATTTTTAAATGCTTATCAGCAACATTTTTAAAATGCAGATAGGTTCTTTTAGCCTGTTCAATGCTGTCGCATTTGTTAACCAGAATTTTTGCAACCCCTTGGTATTTATTGATTGAGAGGACTTTGAGAAGAGCGTAGGCGTCTGTTAGTGAAGTTGATTCAGATGTCAGTATGACCAGGGTTTCTGTGCTGGCCAGACAAAAAGAAATGACACTTTTAGAAATGCCTGATGAGGTGTCGATTAAACAATAGTCATAACAGGACAGAACGGAGAAGCCATTCATTACAGTGGTGAGCTGATCTGCGTCAAGGTTTGCCATTTCTTCAACCCCCGAACTGCCGGGAATAATGTCCAGACCCTCTTCATATTTTACTATTATTTCTTCAAGCGGGACATTATGGAAAAGAAAATCATCAATATTTTTAGATGGTTGAATACCCAATAGTATGTTGACATTGGCAAGGCCAAGATCTGCGTCTATAAGACAGGTTCGGTAGCCTTTTTGGGCAAGCCTGATTGCGGTATTGACGCTGATACTGGTTTTACCAACGCCGCCTTTTCCGCTTGTTATGATAATTGTTTTTGGCATTTAACGGGAGCTATTGCTCATAAGACATTTTTTGCAAATTGTTAAGTTCTTGAGGATGCTATGATGTCACTCTTGTTATCTACAGGAAATCTGCTGTGCTCGTCAACATCACTTTTTGTGGGGAGGTTTCTGGATAAGTTTTGCAGGGGATAAGATGCTGTTGAAAAATGCATTTATGCTACAAGCTGTTTTCTCAGTGTTGCTATTGCTCGATCATGTATTTGATAGATATTGCTTCTGGTGACGTTATATATTTTCGCTATTTCAATGATTGATTGTTCTTTTCTGTATGGATGAAGACCATATTTTCTTCTGATAATATCAGCACTCTTTTCTGATAAATGTTCATTAATGTTTTGGTTAATCAGAGTATTTATCTGCTTTTGTTCAAAAATATAGTCAGGAGAATTATGGTGATTTTTGGGTTCAAGGTTTGCTTTGTTAGTTAGAGTATTAATGTCAGTCAGCTGGGCAGATTGAAGAGTTGAAATGATTTTTGCGAGTTCTTCCCTGTTGCCACTTTTTGACGATTTTGCGTATTTTTCAACAACATGGGTTGGCAGTGAAACAAGTCTGTTTTTCAAGGACTGTCGCTGGATTTCTTTTTTTACCCAGTGGGATGCAAAGGTTGAAAAACGAATCCCGGATGAAGAGTGGTAACGGTAGGCTGCCCGTGCAATACCAAAGTTGCCTATCTGTTTTGCATCTTCATGGGAGATAGATTGACGATAAATCGGGCTAATATTGTTTACAAGCTTTTTCACCAAATTGGTGGAGAGCGTCATATAAATGTTTCTCAGGGTATTAAGGTTGTCGATAACAGCATGGAGGTTGATAAACTCTTCACTCTGTTCAAGATTTTCGTCGGATTGTCCAATGATTCTGTTCCATATTCTGGCAATAATCATATGCTGGAAACTTTTTGCCAGTGGTACATGTATTCGTTCGTTGGAGCAACCAAGAAGATTGAGTGCTTCCTGGCGTTCTTCTTCAGTGGAGAGCATGTCTGTGGAAAAGAAAATTTTCCGTTTTTTGAAGAGATAAATATTCTGTATGACGGTGATAGCTGCTTGTTTGAAAGGCTGGTAGTTACAAACAAGTTCGGTGAATTTATGTTTTTGCAGCAAGACCTCTGCACCCAGCTCTTTTTCTTCATTTTCAAGCAGACATATTGATGCTTCAGGTATGTTTTTGCTGGTCAGATCGATGTTGTATGCTTGAAAAAGTTTTTTCTCAAGGGAGCTGCTTAATCGGAGTTCCTTTACTTTTTCGGCAAAGGTCAGCTCAGTTATTTTGCTCGGAAGCAGGTCAACAATATTGAGATTACTTCTGTGCCAGATGTTGTTGTACCCGTTTTTACTCATGAAACTCTTTCCCAAAGGTGTTCTTCATACATTCTTTCAGGTAATTATTGAACATTTGAGATGGTTTTTACAAGGTGTTATTAACTTTTATTGAAATTTTTGGTTTGCTGATATAGAGCTTGCCGAAATGTATTTTTCTTTCCGGTATATAGTAAGTTCTGTAAGGAGCTGGGGATGAGGCTGTTTAATATGACTCTTTTTGATGCAAGTACGGTGATTTGACAGAGAAGAAAAAATTGTTTTAAACTTAAAGAATAGTGAGTTTAAGTGATTCTGGTATAAGGTTTGTCTTGTTTTCAAAAAAGATTATTGATTTGAAAAAAAGGAGGATACAGATGTCAACTCAACAAAACTCTATTTCTTCAGCAATTCGACAGAATATACGTAGTCTGAATCTGTTTTCTACCCTTCTTGACGATGATATTGATATTCTTGCCCGGTATGGTAGGGTTCGTTCGCTGGATAAGGGTGAAGCTCTCTTCCGCGAAGGCGATACTGGTGATTTCTTTGCCATAATTCTTGAAGGAACAATGGATATTTGTAAAGAGGTCGAGGGGGATTCTCCTGTGCTTCTCAATACCTTGGGGAAAGGTTCTACTTTGGGCGAGATGGCAATTATCGATAATGAAACTCGTTCGGCATCGGCTTTTGCTTGCGAGCCAGTAACCGTTTTTACCCTTTCACGAGATGGTTTCGATGAGCTGGTGGAGATTTCTCCTCGCTGTGGAGTGAAAATAATTCGTAAAATTGCTTCATTGCTCTGTGAGAATATTCGTCGGATCAACCAATAATAAATTTTCTTTATCCTGTCGTTTGTTAGCTCTCTTTTACAGAGAGAAGGGTAGCGTAATAACGATTTTTGGTTCTAGTCGTGTTTTTCTTCAATAGCCAATGGTTGAGGAAGCAAATAAAATTTTTAATAACGCTTGTTTTTTATTCCAGAAATTGTAAATAGCACCAGGTAAAAACAACGATTGGCTCTAATTTTCCATTAAAATTCTTTTTGAGGCGTTATTCTGGTCTTTTTTATGAAAGATGTGTTACTAAGCGCTTCTTTTTGTTTGTTAATGTTTGATTTTATGGTAGTAGGGGAGGGTGTTGTCGTTTGTTGGTAAATGTTGTTGATTAAAAAATTTTTAACTCCCCAAAAGACAGGGGTAAACAAAAAAAAAGGTCATGGCAAGAAAGAAATTAAAAGAGCATCGCATCAATAGAAATTGGTGTAAGGGATGCGGAGTCTGTGTCAAGTTTTGTCCCAAAAATGTGCTGGAAATTGACGGGAACGAAAAAGTTGTGGCAGCAAGACCTGAGGATTGCATTTGCTGCAAGATGTGTGAGATCAGATGTCCTGATCTTGCTATAGAAATCATTACCGATGAAGGGGGAGAATAATGGCCGGGAAACAGAATGTTCGCTTCGTTCAGGGTAATGAAGCCTGTGTGGAAGGTGCCCTGTATGCAGGACTGAAGTTTTATGCAGGATATCCTATTACCCCTTCTACCGAGATTGCCGAACTTTTAAGTGGTAGGCTTCCAAAGGTTGGGGGCAAATTTATTCAGATGGAAGATGAAATTGCGTCCATGTGTGCTGTAATTGGAGCATCTCTTACCGGCAACAAGGCAATGACGGCCACCTCTGGTCCTGGTTTTTCTCTTAAGCAGGAAGCTATTGGTTACGCCTGTATGGCTGAAATTCCCTGCGTTATTGTTAATGTTCAGCGTGGAGGTCCATCTACAGGTAATCCTACCCATGTGAGTCAGGGTGATATTATGCAGGCCCGTTGGGGCACCCATGGGGATCATTCGATAATTGCTCTTACCGCTTCCAATCATCAGGATATTTTTAACATGACTGTAGAGGCATTTAACTTTGCAGAAACGTATAGAACTCCGGTTATCCTGATGTTTGATGAATCTTGTGGACATATGCGGGAAAAACTTGTGATTCCCGAACCTGGTGAACTGGCAATTGTTGACAGATTACGAACCTCTCTTGGTAAGGATGTTGATTATCACCCTTATTTGCCGCGAGAGGATGGTCGTCTGCCAATGTCTGATTTTGGTGGTCATCATCGTTATAATGTTACAGGTCTCTATCATGATATGTGGGGATTCCCTTCTAATAATCCAGAGATTGTCAAGAAACTTCTGTACCATCTCTGTGCAAAAATAGAAAATAACATAGACAAAATCACCCGCTATAAAGAACATTATATGGAAGATGCCAAGTATGTTCTTGTTTCCTATGGTGCTTCCGCTCGTTCTGCCATACATCTTGCCCATGAAAGAAGGTCAAAGGGTGAATCTGTTGGTGTTCTTGAGTTACAGACCTTATGGCCGTTTCCAGCA
>PDWI01000844.1_pt1 | contig 65438 bp, 75 predicted proteins | sample 1430891 | NCBI WGS metagenome assembly PDWI01 (sample SAMN01162508, study PRJNA174530) | Oral metagenome, whole genome shotgun sequencing project. | biome: Marine environment; feature: Marine mammal; material: Swab sample of the gingival sulcus; isolation source: swab sample of gingival sulcus...
AAAGATTAGTGCTAAGAAAAAAATGCTTAAGCGTCTTTATATGCTTAGAAGATACGAGTCAAGACTGTAAGGCTTCATCTTTAGCTACAAGCCCCATTTTTGGGGCTTTTTTACTAAAAATTTCTAAACTCTACTGCTAAATCTTTTCTCAAACCGCTAAAATCAAACCCCTTTGAATTTTCAATACCGCCTAGGGTTTTTACTTCTAAAAAATTTTGTAAAAAATATGTCTTATCATAGCCTTTTGATTTTATAACACCTATCATCTCGTTTAAATCTTCTATCATATGCAAAGACGAATGCACCGTAGTTCTAACTTCAAAATCTACACCATTTTGTTGCAAAATCTCCAAACTTTTTATAAAATGACTGTATAGATTTGACTTGGTAACTTTTAGAAAGTTTTTTTCATTTGCCTTAAAATCTAAAGAAACAAAATCTATCAATTCATCCTCTAAAAGCTCTTGTAAGACTTTAGGGTTTGAGCCATTGGTGTCTAGTTTTATATCAAAACCTAGCCCCTTTATCTCTTTACAAAGGGGCTTTAATCCACCATATAAGCTACATTCTCCCCCACTTAAAACAACTCCATCTAGTAAATCTTGCCGTGAAGATAAAAAGCTAAGTAGTTCATCTGTGCTAATCTGCCCGCCTTGGTTAACCATATCAGGGTTATAACAATACGGACAACGCATATTGCACCCACTAAACCAGACTATGCAGGCAAGATGATCTGCATAGTCTAGTGTCGTAAAAGGAGTAATTTGCCTAATTGGCTTGTTTTTCACAAAATTTTTCACGCTCTTTGTGTTCGCCCTTTTTGCCTATGTTAAAGCTTTCAACCGGACGATGATAGCCCATAACTCTAGTATAAACCATACATTTTGTTCTCTTATGCTCCAAGTGCTTTGGTATTTTGTTCATCTTTTTTCCTTTCTTCTTGTAGTATTTCTTCATCGCATTTTGGACAATACTCATGCTCACCACTTATATACCCATGCTTTTGACACACTGAAAATACAGGCGTGATGGTAATATATGGCAACTGATAGTTTGATATGATGTTTTTAACTATCTTTCTGCAAGCCTCAACCGAGCTGATTCTCTCTTTCATATATAAGTGCAAAACCGTTCCTCCCGTATAAGCACACTGCAAGTCATTTTGCTTATCAAGAGCTAAAAACGGGTCATCTGTGTAGTTTACAGGTAGTTGAGATGAGTTTGTATAATAGTTGTTTTCTTCACTTCCTGCTTGAATAATATCTTTAAATCTTTTTTTATCCTCTTTTGCAAACCTATAAGTCGTCCCTTCAGCAGGAGTTGCTTCAAGATTGTAAAGATTGCCGGTCTCTTCTTGAAACTCTTTCATCTTATCTCTAATATGCTCAAGGATTTCTGCTGCAAATTTTAAGCCAAATTCACTTGCTATATTTTCCTTGTCATTAGTATAGTTACGTATCATTTCATTGATACCATTTACGCCTATGGTAGAAAAGTGGTTTTTAAAGCCGGGCAAATATCTAGCAGTATAAGGGTAAAGACCTCTATCATACATCTCTTGAACAAAAACTCTTTTCTTCTCTAAAGTTGACTTGGCAATATCTAAAAGATAGTCAAGTGCCCTATATAGCTCGTCTTTGCTTTTATGCAAATATCCTAGTCTTGCCATATTTATAGTCACAACGCCTATGCTTCCTGTCATCTCAGCAGAACCAAAAAGTCCACCGCCTCTTTTCAAAAGCTCCCTCAAATCAAGTTGCAACCTACAACACATACTTCTCACATGCCCCGGTTTATATGCCTTTGGGTTTTCAATTAGGTTGCCATTTTCATCTTTGATATATTGACTGCCTATAAAGTTTTGAAAATAAGACGAGCCTATTTTTGCTGTGTTTTCAAAAAGCAAGTCAGTATTTTCCCCATACCAATCAAAATCTTCTGTGATATTTACTGTAGGGATTGGAAAGGTAAAAGGCTGACCTGTTCTATCGCCTTCGGTCATGATTTCGTAGTAGGCTTTGTTTATAAGGTTCATCTCTTTTTGAAAGTGTTTATAAGTCATATCAACTAACTTATCCGCCCCTCTTTCTTTAGCTATTTTTTCAAGCTCACTATCCTCAATATCGCTAAAGAGATGAATATCATTTGATGTTGGTATCTGATCTTTTAGGTCAGCAGGCACAGTCCAATCTATAGTAACATTTGTAAAAGGGCTTTGCCCCCATCTAGCCGGCACATTGAGATTATAAATAAAACTTCTTATGGCTTTTTTAATCTCTTTAAAACTAAGTTTATCTTTAAAAACATAGGGTGAAAGATAGGTATCAAATGAACTAAACGCTTGGGCTCCTGCCCATTCGCTTTGAAGTATGCCTAAAAAGTTTGCCATCTGCCCAAGGGCTTCTCTTAGGTGCTTTGGAGAATTTGACTCAACCCTACCCCTAACACCGTTAAACCCATCATTTAACAACACCCTCAAGCTCCAACCGGCACAATATCCAGTCAAGCAGTCAAGGTCGTGGATATGAATATCTCCATTTCTGTGAGCATGACCCTCTTCCTTTGAATAAACCTTATCTAGCCAATAATTTGCAACTATCTTACCTGCTGTATTGTTTATAAGACCAGCATTTGAATAGCTTGTATTTGAATTGGCACTAATTCGCCAATCGCTTTTGCTGATATACTCTTCTACTGTTTGGGTTGAGTTCACATAAGTAGTATCTTTATTTAAGCCCAAGATATGTTCTCTTTGCATTTTATGAGTATGTCTATAAATCATAAAAGATTTCATAACCTCAAAATATCTAGCCTTGTAAAGTTCAGCTTCGATAAGGTCTTGTATATCTTCTACTGCAGCTAAACGTTTTTGGGAAAGATTTTTTATAACATTTTCATAAACTTGGGCGTCATAAGTAACATTGACACTTTTGAAAGCCTTTTTTATAGCATCTTCTATCTTATATGCAAAAAACTGCTCCGTTGTGCCATTTCTTTTTAAAGTTTGTTCTAACATTTTTCGCTCTCATTGTAAAACTGAATTTGGAATTTTATCACTATTTCATTTAAAAAAAAATAAACAGTAAAAATATATAATTTTTGCTTATTTTTCGTCATTTTACACTTTTGTCCATGTTAGTAAAAGCCCATTTTACCTATATTTTATATTTATTTTGCCATAATAACAAACAAACTATATCGTTAGGAGTTAGTATGCAAAAAGTATCCATAAATGAAGCTGCTCAGATATTGGGCGTATCAAAAGAAGCAGTTTACAACAGAATACGCCGAAACACTTTAAAATACGTGGTTGAAGGTGATAGTAAATTTGTACTTCTTGACAAAGATTTAAAACAAACAAAAACTAACACTACAAAAAAAACCATAAGAAGTACACAAAAAGATGAGAGATATATCGAACTTTTAAAGCAAACCATAGAAGAGCTAAAACAAAGAGTTAGCAAACTTGAAAGGGAAAAAACTGAGCTTATCTTACAAAAAGAAGAGCTTCTAATACAGGCTAGAAAGGATGTTGAGAACATCTACAAAGACAAAGACAAACAACTAAAACAACTACTAACAGTTGTTACAAAGCCATTATTAACCTATATGAAAAACCGTGAGGCCATAGATGCGGAGTTTGAAGACTTAAGCCCTTATGAGAGAGGACTTGTTATGAAGCCAAAAGAAGATGAATGGCAACATTTAGAGGAGTATATGGATCAAAAAGGCTATAGCTATAAAAAGAAAAAATCCATAAACACTCAAATACTTGAACAAGTAGGTAAAAATAAAAGCATAAAAGAAGAGAATGGAGCCTTATTTATAAAAAGAGGTAAAAAAATAAAACAAATCTTAAAGGAAAAATCATGAAAATAGTTTTTTTAGACGCAAGTACTCTAGGCAAAGATGCCAACTTAGAAATCTTTAAAGAGTTTGGAGACTTTGTTAGTTATGAAACTAGCACTCACGAAGAAGCCATCCAAAGAGCAAAAGATGCAGACATCATACTAACAAACAAAGTTCTTATAGACAAAGAACTTATGGATTTATGCCCTAAACTAAGATATGTAGGTCTAGCGGCAACTGGTATGAACAATGTGGATTTAGAGTATGCAAAGCAAAAAAACATAGAAGTAAAAAACGTAGCTGGATATTCGACTAAAAGTGTGGCTCAATTTACCTTTATGCAAGTTTTAAGTCTGCTTGGAAAAAGCCAAAAATACGACGCATGGGTAAAAAGTGGAGAATGGATAAAAAGCAAAATCTTTACAAACCTAGACCACCCTACTTTTGACATAGACGGAAAAAAATGGGGTATCATAGGACTAGGCTCCATAGGAAAAGAGGTAGCAAAGATAGCTGAAGTTTTTGGATGTGAAGTGCTTTACCACTCAACATCTGGCAAAAATACTAACCAACCTTACAAGCAAGTTAGCCTAGAAGAGCTTTTAAAAACTTGTGATATCCTAAGCGTTCACTGCCCTTTAAATGAGCAAACTAACAACCTAATAGACACAAAAGAGTTAGCACTTTTAAAACAAGATGCCATCATAGCAAACGTGGCAAGAGGCGGCATAGTAAATGAAAAAGCACTTAGCGAGGCTGTAAAAAATGAAAAACTATACGCTGTCATCGATGTTTTAGCAAAAGAGCCAATGCAAAAAGAGTCTGCTTATGTAGATGTTTTTAAAAGTGACCGCATTTTATTTGCACCACATATAGCTTGGGCAAGCACGGAAGCTAGGGCAAGATTAGTAGATGGAATGGTTAAAAACATAAAAGAGTTTATAGGAGAGTAAAATGGCAAAAGAACATAGTTTTGATATAAGTGCTAAAGTAGACGGGGGTGAACTTAAAAACGCAATAGAGCAGTCAAAAAAAGAGGTAGCAAACAGATATGATTTTAAAGGCTTAACAGCTGAAATTGACTACAACGAGACTAACAAGCTTATAACGCTAACAAGTTCAAGTGACAACAAAGCTGACGCTATGAAAGATATAGTAATATCTAAGATGATAAAACGCTCCATTCCTGCAAATGCCATAAAAGAGATAAAAAGAGAAAGCGTGGGAGCTGGAAATACCAAGCTAAGTCTTCAAGTCATAGATAGCATTTCAAGTGAAGATGCGAAAAAAATCACAAAAGAGATTAAGGCAACAAAACTTAAGGTAAATGCGAGCATAAGAGGCGATGAAGTTAGAGTTGTGGGTAAAAACATAGACGACTTACAAGCTTGCATATCTGCGGTTAAAGCCCTAAATCTTGAAGCTCCACTCTCTTTTACAAACTTTAGCTGATGGATTTTTACACCATAGAAAATGCCCCAAAGCCTAAAAAACTAAAATGCAAGATTTTAGTTTGGGCTTTGAGTGGTTTTATCTACCTTTCTCCATTTATACTAGCTTTTTTGGGCGTAGTTTACTATGACTGGTTTGTGGGCTTTTTTGCCCTATGCTTTGGCTTTATAGCCATAGGCATATTTCAATCCAAACTAAGACAACTCTCCGTCCCAGCAGACCAAGCAGAGACCAATTTTAGCATATATGAGCTCAGTAGATGGTTTGTTTTAAGATATATGCTATGCGAAGCAGATGTAGAGTGAGACTACTTAAACATATTGTCAAAATCTACAGTTTTGTTTTTATTGCAAACTCTTTTAATCTCATTTGACTTTTTTATAGACGCCCTAACCTCATCACGCAACTTTTCATCATAAATCATCTTAGGAACTTTTAGGGTTTTTGCCCTAATAGACCTACTAAAACCATACAAATCTTGACCAAAAAGCTTTTTTATATGCTCATTATCTTTGTTTATATCAAACTCACTTTGGCATATAAAATGAGAGCTTAAACATGCACAGTTATGTTTATGTCCTATATCATAAGTTTTATTTTTAACGTGATAAGTTTTATAATCTCCATCTACTGTTGAGTTTGCATTGTATAAAACCACCGCTAAAACGTTATTTTTAAATTTATTTACTATCTTAAAGTCAACCCCATCTATGGAGCTTAAAAGCAAAACAAGAGGCTTTTTTGACTTTTCTAGCTCCAAAAAAACACGGTTGTAAAAATCTCTAGTCTCAAGCAAGGATACATTTATTATCTCAAAATCTTTAAACTCTTTTTTTATCATGTCCGCCACTTCTGCCTCTTTGTACTCATTAAATACATCAAGTATCTTTACTCGGCATTTTGTACCAAAAGAGTGACTTACATACTCCACTTCTATCCTATGTTTTCCTTGTTTAAAATGATAAATCATCTCCTTTTTCTTCTTGTATCTTGGCTTATATATCACTTTGCCATCTATGCTTAGTTTTACTACAGTACTACCTGTATGAATTGATATTCTTTTATCTACAGATTTATCAAAATTAAACTCCCCGCCCCAATACACTCCAAGATATTCTGGCTCTATACCCTTAAAACTCTTATAATCATAATCCAAACTTACACTATCAACTAACTCTTTATGGACTATCTTTTTAGGATTGCGTTTATCAAAATATACGCTTACAAACTTATCTTGTGGTAGTTTTTCATCACCTAAAAGTCTTGCAGACAAAGGAACTTTTGCACTCAATGAAACGCACAAAAAAAGCAAAAATACAACACAAGCTCTCATAAATCCTCCTACATATTATTTATATTTCTTTTTCGTATACACTTTTTCTCTAAGATGATATTTTTCTTTACCGCTTCACGCACTTGCCTTTCTATATTTGAGCCAAAAACAACCATAGGAACCTTTAACCATGAAGCCTCATAAGCTTTACTAAAACCATATAATCTTTTGTCAAAAAGTTCTAAAATATGCTTATTTTCATCCAAAATATAAGCCTCAGTTGTGCAGTCAATATATACATCATTTTTACACTCACATTTTGGCATAAAATCCTTATACGAATAATAACCTTCTTTTATATAATATAACTTATAACTACCTTTAACTATGCTGTTTTTGTTGTAAAGCAAGATAGCTATGATTTTATTTTCATATGGATTTTTGATTGTAAAATTTACTTCTCTAACAGAGCTAAGAAGTAAAACAATGGGTCTTTTAGACTTCATAAGCTCTAGCGTTAGTTTATTTTGCTTTGCTTCAAAAACGCTTACTTCAAGCACGTCAAAATCTTTAAATTTTTTTCTAATCTCCCTTGCCACTTCTTCTTCACTATACTCTTTAAAGCCATCTTGTAATGCAAAATTAAACCTAGTTGTATGCCAAGCATTCATCAGCTCAACTTCTATCTTATGTTTTCCTTTAGTAAATGTATATAGCAAATCCTCTCTTGGATTTTTTTCGCTTTTGAAGATTATCTTATCGTCAATTATTATCCTAACCTTTTGATGCTCTATTCTAAAGGCAAGTCTTTTAGTACTTGTTTTGTCAAAATAAAACTCCCCTCCCCAGTATGCGGCAAATTTTCCAGACTCTATGCCATGAAACCTATCTCTTACATAGTCTATGCTGATGTTTTTTACAACCTCTTTAAAGGTTTGCTTTGGCTTATCGCTACTAAAATATACAGCTACAAAGCGATTTTGGGGCAAAGCCTCGCCTTTTAAAAGGTGCTTTGCCCAACTAACCTGCTCTGCATTTAAAAAAGATAGTAAACAAAAGAAAATGGCTAATTTTTTGCCCATCTACTTAGTCTCCATCTACTCAACTTTTAACCTCATACCAGTCTATGTTTCTTGTTGCATACATGATAACACTAAGCACCACAAACAATCCTATAGCTCCCATTAGAAGAGAGTAACTTTCTTGTTGAAGCACGATAAATAAATATCCATATAAAACCGATAGGGTTGAGAAAATAGCAGCTGTGAAGTATTTGTTTTTAAGTATAGCGTTTGAAAATAGCGTTATAAGTACTGTTATGAGTACCGATGAAACCCCATATGCTACGTTAAAACCAAAATGCTCTCCAAAGGCCAAAAGAAGTACATAAAAAAGCACAACTGCAAAGCCAACAAGTAGGTATTGAACTGGGTGTATTCTATTTTTAGCTATTATCTCACTAAAGAAAAAGGCTGCAAAAGTAAAGACTATGAACATCAAAGCGTATTTTGCTATGCGAGTAGTTTTTTGGTAAACATCTGCTGTGATGATAAAATCTACTCCAAAAAAAGAGTTTCGTATAATACTAGAAATACTTTGTACTTCCATAAATGCTTGAGGATAACCCCTGCTTAAGTTTGCCACTTTCCAAGTAGCATTAAAGCCGTCTTTGCTTATGTTTCTTTCGCTTGGTAAAAATGAGCCATTAAAGCTAGGGCTTTGCCAAGGGGACTTCATGCTAACTTTTGTAAACTCTCCTAAAGGCAAAAAACTCATACTCTTAGAACCTCTTAATTTAAGATTTAAAGAAAATTTGTGCAACTTACTAGCTGGGTCTATGGAAAGCTTTGCATTGACTCCATTTGGTGTTAAAATATACTTTTTTATACCCGCCTTCATAGAGTACTTTTGTCCCGCAAAGCTAAGGTTCATATTGTCCTCTATACCCCTTAAATCACTAACACCTAAGGCAAACACTGCCTTATCCCATATAATATTGTTTTTTTTGATATCTAACTCATCTACGTACGAGAGGTCAAAATCCCCATCAAAACTGATGTTTGAACCATATAGCACAGCCTTATAGATACCTCTATATCTTGTTTGGGGCTTTACTTCTGTTGAAACATTTAGATTTTTTGGAAGCAAAAATATATGATGTACATTTTTCCACTCTTGTCCATCTTTATCTGTTCCATAAACCTCATAAGGCACTACAAGATATGGACCATATAACTTTTGAGTGTTTGCCCATTTATTGCTTATCTCCTTAACCACATCTCTTTGAGTATATTTTCTATCCTTTATAAGCCCATTTACCATTCCAGCAGGAATGAGCAGTATCAGAGTTAAAAACCCTATGGCAAAAATCTTAGCCGTGATAGAGTTTGTTACATCTTTTATCTTCATATAATTTCCCTTTTGTAATAATTTTTATCAAATTTTAGCTTATCTTGGACAATCAATATTAAACATTTACTATTTTTTTGATAAAATTTTAAATTCATATTCAAAGGAGAGTAGATGGAGCAAGTTAAAAAGTTTGCAGTTTTGATAGATGCTGACAACACATCTCACGCTAACATAGAAGTAATACTTGAAGAAATCGCCAAATATGGCACAGCTAGTGTAAAGCGAATATACGGCGACTGGGGCGTAGATAGTTTAAAAAATTGGCAAGACAAACTTCTTCCTAATGCCATAACTCCTGTACAACAGTTTGCCTATATAAAAGGTAAAGATGCAACTGACATGAAGCTTGTAGTTGATGCTATGGATTTACTTTATGCGGGAAATTTAGACGGATTTTGCATAGTTTCAAGTGATAGTGACTTTACTCCGCTAGTCTCACGCATAAGAGAGAGCGGAAGGTTAGCTTATGGCTTTGGAAAACGAAATACAAGTTCATCATTTATAAGTGCTTGTGATAAATTTATCTACATAGAAAACTTGATTGAAACTAAAAAAGAAAAAACCAGCAAAGATACTAACGATGAACAGGATGAAACCATAGAGTTAGATAGAGCCATCTTGCAACTCATTTACAAAGCCATAGCAGAAAACGATGATGATGACGGCTGGGCAAATCTTGGCTCGGTTGGCAAATATATAAGTAGTGTAAAAAGCGACTTTGACTGCAGAACTTACGGTAGCCCTACCCTTTCAAATCTTATCAAAAAAATACCGGCGTTTGAGATGGGAAGAAAAAACAGGGGAGTTTGTGTTAGAAAATTTAACTTTCCAAAGTTTTTAAAATACATAGACAAAATCATGAACTCAAACCAAACAAAAATATCCTCATTAATCGAACAGATAAAAAATGACAAAAATACAAATGAGTACAAAAAATTACACAAAGAAGACCTTGAACTAAAAATAAAAGCAATTTACTCTAAAAATTTTATAGTAGAAAATGATATCATCAAAAAGCTCTCATAAGAGATTTTTTTAGCACCTCATCATAACTACCTTTAAAAATATCTTCTTTAAACTGGGTTTTATTGAAAGTTCTTTGTCTTTTAGCTAGTCTTGCTGTGTTTGTAGTTATCTTATCTTCTAGGCTTTTTAAATCAAGATACCCATCAAGATACTCTAAAACCTCTTTTATGCCTATAGCTTTCATGCAGTTTGGCAGTCTGCCATACTTACTTTCTAAACCAACAACTTCATCTATGAGACCATTTTGTATCATTTGATGAGTTCTAAGGGCTATTTTTTGCCTCAACTCATCTTTTTGGACACAAAGTTCATATATGGGTATATTTTTGATTATAGGCTCTTGTAGAGTGTTTTTCATATATTCACTTGGTATTTGTTTTGTTTGTAAATAAATCTCTAACCATTTCTCCATTCGATAACTATCTTTGTTTGTTATCTTGTTAGCAAAGTTTTTATCTATTGTACATATAAACTCATACACTTCATCTACTTCTTTCAATCTTCTTGAAACTTCTGCTTTAACATCTTCGCTGATTTTGGGTTTATGACTTAGTCCATCAAGCATCGCTTTAAGATAAAAACTTGTCCCACCAACTATGATAAGGTGTTTAGAGTTTTTTTCACAATATCTTTTTGCCTCCCTATAAAGGTCAAAAAATAAAGTCACATTAAAATCTTCATCAGGCTCTATCACATCTATACCAAAATGCTTAACATCTCCCCTCTCTTCTTTACTTGGTTTTGCAGAGGCTATATCAATGCCTTTATAAATACTAAGCGAATCTAAAGAGAGTATAACACCATCAAGTTTGTTAGCTAACTCTAAAGCTAATTTTGTTTTACCTGACGCTGTAGAACCAAGTAGAGCGATTTGTTTCATAGTTAGTTTTCCTTGATGTTGTTTTAAAAAATTCACAAGCCAAATTATAACAAAAAAATATGAAATTTCAAATCAAATATTTACTCCATCTACTCGCTCCATCTACTCCACACATTTTAAAAGTAAAAATATGCTAAAATGTTAAAAAAGGATTTACACTTATGGATACAAAACATATATTAAAAAAAAGATTTTTGAAATTACAAAAGCACTATTTTGCGTTAAAAGAATACAAAACCCTAATAGATAAATTAACCGTGAACCGCGACATATATAATCCCCATATTTTTAACTCTTTACAAATAGAACACAAAGCCTTACTTGATGCCTACCTTAGAAGATTTGCTTCTGTTCAAGATTTTTTAGGAGCAAAAATATTTTCCATTTTATTGCAAATTGTCGGAATTAGCACCCAAAAGATGAGTGAGGTCTTATCCCACATTGAAAAAGAAAATATCATCGATAGCATCGAAAACTGGATAGAGTTAAGGGAAATACGAAATGAATTAGAACACGACTACCCAGATGATCTACAAGAAGCATTAAATGATTTAAAATATTGCATAGATAACTTTTATAGACTTGAAAAATATTACCTAAACTCTTTAAATTTTTACAAAAAGCATACAAATGAGAGTATCTAAAGATATCTGTAAATTTTTGCAAACCAATATAAAAAATACATTTGGCGATGTAAATGTATATCTTTTTGGGAGCAGAACTGATGATAGTAAAAAAGGTGGTGATATAGACTTAGCCATACAAAGCAATCTTTCACGCCTAGAATTTAGAAAAAAAAAGGTGTTATTTTTAAGCACACTAGCAAAAGAGAATTTTAGCTACGGAGTAGATGTGGTTGATTTCAACACAAAAGATGAACTACTTCGCAGTGAAATAGAAAAAAACCACATCAAACTTTTTTAAATTTAAGTCATATTTCGCTATTATCTTTATAAAAAATTAGGATACCTATGGAGACTTTTGCAAAACGTATCATACCTTGTTTGGATGTTAAAGATGGACGAGTCGTTAAAGGGGTAAACTTTGTTGGCTTAAAAGATGCAGGAGACCCAGTAGAAGTTTCCAAACGTTACAATGATGAAGGGGCAGATGAGCTAACCTTTCTTGACATCACAGCCTCCCATGAGAAGCGAAAAACCATAACTGACATCGTAAAAGAAGTTGCAAAAGAGGTTTTTATACCCCTTACAGTTGGCGGAGGCATAAGAGAACTTGATGATATTTACAAACTATTAAATGCAGGTTGCGATAAAATCAGCATAAACTCCCATGCCATAAAAAATCCAAACTTCATAAACGAAGTCTCTAAACGTTTTGGCTCACAGTGCATAGTCGTAGCAATCGATGCTAAAAAAACTAACAACGGTTGGCATGTGTTTGTAAATGGTGGCAGGATTGACACGGGTCTTGATGCTTTAGTTTGGGCTAAAGAGGTGGAGCAAAGAGGTGCTGGGGAAATTTTACTAACATCTATGGACACAGACGGAGTGAAAACAGGTTTTGACTTGCCTCTAACAAAAACTATTAGCGATTTAGTTAGCATACCTGTTATAGCAAGTGGTGGTGCTGGAGAGATGGAGCACTTTAAAGATGCTTTTTTAAATGGAGCAGATGCGGCTTTAGCTGCTTCGGTTTTTCATTATAAAGAAATAGACATCATGGAGCTTAAAAGCTACCTAAAACAAAATAATATACAAACAAGGATATAAAATGAAAAAATTAGCACTGTTAGTTATAACTGCAATCGTACTAAACGCTTATGAGATAAAATTTGACAAAAGTTTTGAAAAAAGCATAGAGCCAAATATTTTAAGCACAAACGTAAGCATAGAAAGCGAAAAAGACAAAGAGATACAAGTAAAAAAAGATTTGGATAAATTTGGAGAATTTTTTAAAACTTTACAAAATCTAAAACTAAAACAAGCAAGTCTTAGCATAAATCCAAAATATTCTTACGAAAAAGATAAAGCTGAATGTATAGGCTATTATGGTACGCTAAATTATCAAATCAAAGCTAAAAATGCTAAAGATATGAATGATTTTATCACAAACTTTTTAGCTTTTAAAGAAAAAACAAACCCTGATATCAAAACAAAACTTTCAAGAATACATTGGGAAATAGACAAAAAAACCTACAAAAAAGAGGTAGAAAAGTTAAGAGTAGGAGCTTTGATTTGGGCAAAAAAATACGCAAACGAGCTAAGCCAAACTTTGAAAAATCAATGTTCATTAAAAAAAGCTACCTTTAATCAATCTCCTATATATCGAGAGAGAAATGATGTGCGAGCCTATGGGGCATCGAAGTTTAGCAAAGCTGTAAATACATATCTTATCAAAAGCAAAGAAGATATAGTTATAAATCCAAATTTTGTAATCGAGTGCAAGTAGATGGACAAACTTTTTGTATGCGCTGGAGACATAGAAAGCTTTGATTTTGCAACATCTATAGGCATAGGTCTTGTCAATGCATCCATAAATCTAACAAAGATTTGCATGGAGCAAAAATCGAAACAAATAATCTTTGTTGGCACTGCTGGAAGCTATGGAAAGATAAAAATAGGAGATATTATAACAAGTGATATCTCCGCTAACGTAGAGATATCTTACATAGAACAAAAAGCCTATACTCCGCTTAATGAGTGCATTGTTTCACGTGAAACATTTGCTAACACGTTAGTAAATTCGAGCAATTATATCACCGCAAACAAAGAAGCTTCAAAACGCTTTTTAAGCCTAGGATACGGGCTAGAAAATATGGAATTTTTTGCCATACAAAAAGTTGCTAGCTCATTTAATATACCGTCTAGCGGTATTTTTTATGTGACAAATTATTGTGATGAAAATGCCCACGATGACTTTTTAAAAAACCATCACAAAGCAAAAGAAGAACTAAAAAAATATATAGAGAAAAAATATGACGATACTTGACTACACCCAAGATGAATTAAAAGAGTTTGTAAAACCAGCCTTTAGAGCCAAACAACTTTATAAATGGATTTATCAAAACTATGCTGATAGCTATGAGCAAATGCACACTATTCCAAAGGCTTTACGCAAAGAATTAGAGCAAAACTATAGCCTTATGCCTCTATCTGTTGCCAAAGAGGAAAAAAGCCTTGACGGCTCTATAAAGTACCTTTTTGCACTAGAAGATGGAAAGACTATGGAAGCGGTTTTGCTTCCCATGAAAAAAGAGGAGTTTGACGAAGATGGAAAACGTCTTCATCACACTCGCTACACAATATGCGTCTCAAGCCAAGTGGGCTGTAAGATAGGCTGTTCCTTTTGCCTAACCGCCAAAGGTGGATTTGTGAGAAATCTAAGTGCTGGTGAAATTGTCGCGCAAGTTTTACTCATCAAAAAACTTAACAACATCGATGCCGAGAGAAGAGTAAACATAGTTTATATGGGCATGGGAGAACCGCTCGATAATCTAAAAAATGTTGCTAAAGCAGTCAAGATATTTTCCGACATAGATGGACTTAGCATTAGCCCAAAAAGACAAACCATATCTACAAGTGGACTAAGTAGCCAGATAAAAAAACTAGGCGAAATGGATTTAGGCGTACTTTTAGCCATATCTTTACATGCTGTTGATGATGAACTTAGGCAAGAGCTAATGCCCATAAACAAAGCATACAATATCAGCTCCATAATCGACGCTGTGAGGCAATTTCCCATCGACCTAAGGAAAAGGGTTATGTTTGAGTATCTTGTCCTTGGAGGGGTCAATGACAGCCTTAAAAGTGCTAAAAAATTAGTCACCTTGCTTCATGGCATAAAAGCAAAGGTAAATTTGATATATTTTAACCCTCACTTTAGCTCATCCTATAAAAGACCTAGTGAAAAAACAGTGGAAGATTTTAAAGACTATCTAAATGCACACGGCATAACCTGTACCATCCGTCAATCCAAAGGCCTAGATATCTCAGCAGCCTGTGGGCAACTAAAAGAAAGAACTAAAAAGGAGCAAAAATGACTGCACTTGACATAGCTCAAATCATATTTTTAACCATCGTTGTTATCGTAGGAGTTGGCTGGGTTATCAAGGTAGCTTTGTTTGATAAGGAGTAACCATCTACTCCGCCCCCTATTTTTTATTATTTAAATCTAAATGTTTTTATCTTTATGCTGTCTTTTTTAGCCACTTTTTTAAAATGATTTAGTATCTTGTCAAAACATTTTTTTGATTTAATCCACAAAGTTTTATTTTCATTAAAACCGTAGCCGTTAGAATTTACTTTTGAAGTGCCTACAAAATAAAACATGCTATTGTTTTTTGCATTTTTACAACCAACAAAAGCTACATTTCCCACATGAGTTTCATCACAGTAAGCAAGTCCACCTTCCTTTACTCTTTTTTCATTCCACAGTCTTGCATCATAATTCATATAATACCTCTGATTCAATGCTCTTTTAAGTTCATATTTTATCAATTCACAAGACTTATCTCTTGTGTGATATAGCTCCTTTTTATGTAAAAATTTACCCATATATTTTGTAGTTGGGGTGTTTGTTTTTGAATGGGATGCAAGTTTTGCATTTGGAAAAACTAAACCATTTATACTCATCATACCAGAGTTAGTCTTTGGCTCAATATCATAATGCTTTGCACATCCTGACAAAAAAAGCAAAGAGCCAACTAATACAAATGTCTTTTTCATTTTTAATCCTTTTTTTGAAATTATTAAATCCATTTTAACAAAAAAAAAAAAAAAATTAGATATTTTTTTGCTATTATGTCACAAAAACTAAAGAGGCAAATGTGAAAAAGTTTGATAAATGGAACAATTTGAAGAAAATAGTAGAAAATAATCATCCCATATATACAAAAAAAGCTGAAATTTATAATTGCCTACTAGGAGAAAACATAGGCTATGAACAATCGGGAAAAGGTGATAACTTCTTGCGTCCAGTTGTTATTTTAAATGCCTTTAGTAAAAACACAGCATTGATTATCCCGCTATCCACTACAACAAGAAGAGGTAAATATTATTTTGAATTTGAATTTATACAAAATAAAACTAGCGTAGCTTTACTATCTCAAATCAAACTTATCGATACAAGAAGATTATATAAAAAACTAGGAAGAATGAAGCAAAAAGATTTTCAAAAAATGCAAGAAGAATTTGATAAGTTAAAATAAAGTTCATAGGGCTTGCGCCCTATGGAGACCATAATTTCAGGTATTTGTTCTTTATTTATACAATATAATTGCTTATAAAAAGATAAAAATAAATACTTTTTAAGTTTATTATGAGATATATTAAAGTGATTCTTGATTGGATTTTGAGAGAAAAATTTATTAAAACATTAAACGCTAGAAAACTAGCGTTTACTATGATTGTTAATCAACTACAGGGTCTTCACCAAATCTGTTACTGCCCTCTGTTCCCTTAAGACAACAAAAGATAAACAGTATAAGACCGCCTATCAAAGGAACTAGCAACAATAATGCCCACCAGCCACTCTTATCTAAGTCGTGCAATCTTCTTACCAAAACACCTATAGTAGGCAACAACAATGCCAAAGCAAAAAGTCCGCTTAGTATTCCTTGAAGACCTACAAAGCTCTCCACAACAGCTAGTGCTATATAGAATATCGCATAAAACAAAGAATAAAACCAGTACTCTTTTCTTCTAGCTCTACCCTCAAACAGAAAATAGTTCTTAACCACATACATAAAATAATCAAATGGTCCCATGATTACCTTCCTTTCATTTTTTAATAATTGAAATCATATTTTACAAAAAGTTTAAGTAGTTTTTGCTTAAATTTCAAAATAAACCCTATATTTTAGGTATATTTTTCAACATAATTAACTCAAATAATGCAGTATTTAGGGAATTTAAGATAATAATATCAAATAAATAAAAAATTAAAAACGTCAAAATATACGCATAGGTTTTGCATTATAGTGACAATAAAATTCCCTTGACTCTTCATCTTCAAAAATACACCTATCCAAATGGAAATGTCCAAAATGCCACTGTTTAAAGCTAGTTCTTGCATATACTTGTTCAAGTACTCTTGCCGTTGGGTCATCATGCAATCTTGCGGGGTTTATACCATACCTATATAAAATCCTCTCTACAACAGAAAATGGTGCAGTATGAGAGAGGATAAAATCAACTTTAAAATCGTGCTTTTGGAGATTTTTAAAAATATTTTCTTCATTTTCCTTACTCAAAAGCTCCCCGCTCCACCATGTCTTGCCCTCAACCCTATGAGATTTGTCCGTAGACATTGCACCACCTATTGTTAAGATTTTTTGTCCATTTATAGTGTATATCTCTCCTCGTTTTAAATGGTAAATATTTTTGCCATTTGCAAAACGAACTATGCCGACCTTGCCACCCCACTTATGGATTTCCTCAAGCTCATCTAGGAGTTCAAAATTTTCATGATTTCCATCTATGAAGGCAAAATTGTACTTTTTGTTAGCAAGCCCAGCCATGACTTTCATATTTTTTTCATACTCACGACTACCATATTCGTGCCAAAAAAGCCCAAAATCGCCTAACTGTATCAAAAAATCTACACTTTTTTTCATGCTCACGCTCTCAGGAAAATTTCTCTTATATAACTTTCCTATATCATAAGTTCCGTGCAAATCGCCACAAACGTATATCATCTAACTATCCATTTTTTACTAACTAACAACTTATCTTTTTCATAAACTTTACCAAACAATTCATCTGCTTTTTTAAGCTTCCCTACTCCCTTTGGAGTGCCACACATCAAAATATCCCCATCACTAACATCACTAAACGTCAACACCTCTTTTAAGATATCTAAAGGTTTATTTATCATAAGCTCCACACCCCCTTTTTGTACCAAAATTCCATTCAAATAAAGCTCCAAACTAAGCACCTTTAAGTTAGTAAAACTGACAAATTCACTAAAGCAAGCAGAACCTTTAAAAGCTTTTGCCCTCTCCCAAGGCAAGCCCTTTTTCTTTAACTCACTTTGAACCTGTCGTTTTGTCAAATCAAGCCCAAAAGCAACCTTTGCCAACTCTCCATCTACTACTAAAAAGCTAAGCTCACTTTCAAAATGCACCTCTTCATCATCATACAAAACTAACTCCTCACTAACACAAGAGATCGGTTTAAAAAATATTACCATTTTCTTAGGGATTTCATTGCCTAGCTCTTGTATATGCTCCACATAGTTTCTGCCTATGCATATGACCTTTTCGCCACTAACTAACTTCATTTTGTTACCACTCACATCTTCCCCTTTGCAAACTCATAAAACTCTTTTTCTATATTTTTTTTACTTTCAAACATATACCCCTTCCCCCTATATTCAAACTCTAAACTTTGAGCATGTAAAAGAAGTCTTGTAGCTCCTAGTTCTAAAAAGCACTCTTGTTTATTTAGATTACCATCAAGGTAATCCTTTGCAATATCTGTGCTAACTCCATATAAATTATCTCCAAGTATAGGATGTTTCACGTGAAACAAATGAACTCTTATTTGATGTTGCCTGCCTGTTTTTGGAAAAGCTCTCACAAGTGTAGCATTTATATCTTCAAAGTATTTTATCGGCTCAAACTTAGTTATGCTCTCTTTACCATCTTCATCTACTAACATTCTAACTTTTATATCTTCATAATTATCATTTAATTTTAAAGGAGCGTCAACTATGATTGTTTCACTTATTATTCCCCTAACCAAAGCTATATAACTTTTTTGCACTTGTCTTTTTTCAAAAAGCATTTTTAACTCAGCTTCAACTTTTTTATTTTTTGCAACCATTATGAGTCCAGATGTTTGCTTATCAAGCCTATGGACGATATGAGCAGTTTTTCCATAATCACTTAAAATCTCATCGTATAAACAATACTCACAGTCCCTAGAAGTTGGATGAACCAAAATACCACTTGGCTTATCATAGATAACAAAATCTTCTTCTTCAAAACTTGGTTTTAACCCTCTTGAGCTAGGAGCATAAATCACAACTTCAACTTCGCCACTAAGTTTTGCATTTTTTTCGCGAATACAAACATCATCTTGAAAAAGTCTATATCTATCGACCCACCTTTGAGCTTCTTTCATACTAAGGCCAAACTCGCTCATCAAAAAGCTAAAAGCTAAAGTTGGTTTTTTTATAAAAAATTTTTCTTTTACATAAGGCATTATTTACTTCACTTTTGTTAAAATATTTTTATATTATATCCAAAATAAAGATAAAGGCAAAAGATGGTAGAAAGATATGCAAGAGATGAGATGAAAAATAACTGGAGCTTAGAAGCCAAATATGACGCATGGCTTGAAGTCGAAAAATCAGCAGTAAAAGCATGGAATAAGTTAGGATTAGTGCCCGACCAAGACTGTGAAAAGATTTTAAAAAATGTAAAATTTGACATCAACCGCATAGATGAAATCGAAAAAGAAACCAAACATGATGTGATAGCATTTCTAACAAGCCTTAGTGAAAGTTTAGGAGAGGAGAGTAGATGGGTGCATTATGGAATGACTAGCTCAGACTGCATAGACACAGCAGTTGCTCTGCAGATGAAACGTTCACTTAAACTCATCATCAAAGATTTAAAAATACTTCTAAAAGTTTTGAAGCGTCGAGCGTATGAACACAAAAATACTCTCATGGTTGGAAGAAGCCATGGTATACACGGCGAGCCTATCACTTTTGGCTTAGTCTTAGCCATTTGGCACGATGAGATAAAAAGAAGCCTTAAAAATCTAAAAAACGTTTTAAAAATCATCTCTGTTGGGCAGATAAGCGGAGCTATGGGAAATTTTGCACACGCTCCACTAAAACTTGAAGAGCTAGTTTGCAAAGATTTAGGACTAAAGCCTGCCCCTGTTTCAAACCAAATCATACAAAGAGATAGATACGCGCAACTTTTCAACGCCCTTGCCCTACTAGCTTCTAGTTGTGAAAAAATTGCCGTTGCTATCCGTCACTACCAAAGAACAGAAGTTTACGAATGCGAAGAGTTTTTTAGCAAAGGGCAAAAAGGAAGTTCAGCCATGCCTCACAAAAGAAATCCAGTTTTAAGCGAAAACATCACAGGACTTTGTCGCGTGATACGCTCTTACGCACTTCCAAGCATGGAAAATGTAGCCCTTTGGCACGAAAGAGATATAAGCCATAGTTCGGTTGAGCGTTTTATACTACCTGACGCTTTTATCACAACAGATTTTATGCTAGGACGTTTAACAGGTCTTATCGACAATCTAGTAGTATATCCAGAAAATATGCTAAAAAATCTAAACCTCACAGGCGGACTTGTTTTTTCTCAAAGAGTATTACTAGAGCTTCCAGCACGTGGAGTTAGCAGAGAAGATGCTTATAAAATAGTGCAAAGAAATGCTATGAAAGTTTGGAAAGATTTACAGAATGGACAACCCGCACTAAATGAAAAACAACAAAGCCTCTTTTTGCAAAATCTACTAAATGACAAAGAGCTAAGAGACAAGCTAAGCCAAAAAGAGATAAAAGAGTGTTTTAACTATGATTACTATACAAAAAATATAGATGATATATTTAAAAGAGTTTTTGAGTGAATAAAACATTTAGAAGCATAGAACTTTTTGCAGGTGCTGGGGGGCTTGCCTTGGGACTTGAGAGAGCTGGATTTTATCATATAGGCTTGGTTGAATTTGATAAAAATGCAGCTTCAACCTTAAAACACAACAGACCCTCTTGGAATGTACTTTGTGAAGATGTGTGCGAAGTTGCCAAAAGAGACTTAGAAAATGAATTTAGCATAAAAAAAGGAGAACTTGAACTTCTTTCAGGCGGTGCTCCGTGTCAGAGTTTTTCGTATGCTGGAAAAAAACTTGGGCTTGAAGATGTAAGAGGAACGATGTTTTATCATTATGCTTCATTTTTAAAAAAACTTCAGCCTAAAATGTTTTTATTTGAAAATGTAAGAGGCTTACTGAGTCATGATAAAGGCAAGACATTTGAGGTCATAAGTGATATTTTCAAAGAGCAAGGCTATAAAATAGAACATAAAATACTAAATGCTTGGGATTATAATGTAGCACAGAAAAGAGAACGCTTGATAGTTATTGGCATTAGAAAAGATTTGTCTTTTCATTTTGAATTTCCAAAACCACATAAGAAAAAACCAGTTCTAAGAGATGTTTTACAAAATGTACCCAAAAGCGAAGGGGCAAAATATTCTGAAAAAAAAGCAGAGATTTTTGCTCTAGTTCCTGCTGGTGGATATTGGCGTGATATTGATGAAAAAAAAGCTAAAGAATATATGAAAACGTGTTGGTTTATGGGTGGAGGTAGAACTGGGATACTAAGGCGACTTAGCCTAGATGAGCCATCCTTAACAGTCTTAACAACTCCACAGATGAAACAAACTGATAGATGTCATCCAACGGAAGTTAGACCATTTAACATAAGAGAAAATGCAAGGATACAAAGTTTTCCTGATGAGTGGGAATTTTGTGGTTCTATGGGAGCGAAATATAAACAAATAGGAAATGCAGTACCTGTAAATCTAGCCTACGAAATAGGCTTGGAAATAGCTAAAACATTAAAGGAAAATAAATGAATAGTTTTAAATTAGATTTTATCTCACAAAATGATTTTGAGCATCACGTTAGACAAACTTTACACGGATACAAAGAAACTTTAAAAAGCATTGATTTGAAAAAGTTCAATAGCAACCTAATAGACCCCATAAAACTTCTTTTTGACAAAAATGTCTTTGATAAAAGCTATGAAGAGATTATCAAGCTAGAAATCCACAGACAAAGAGATAAAACAAATAGTAACACGATAGGATATTTTCATCAAAATATTTTTAAATATATTGAAAATTGTGAAGTGCCAAAGGAGTACTGGGATGTGATTTATCGTCCTAAAAATGGCAAAATTTACTATATTGAGATGAAAAACAAACACAATACTATGAATAGCTCTTCAAGTGCAAAAACATATATGAAATTTCAAAATCATTTACTAAACAGCGAAGATAAGGAAAATAGCATTTGTGCTTTAGTGGAAGTAATAGCCAAAGAAAGTGCCGATAAAGAATGGTTTGTAACGATCGACAAACAAAAACAACAAACAAACCAACATCTAAGACGAATATCTATTGATAAATTTTACACTATTGTAACAGGGGATAAAAAAGCTTTTAGCAAACTCTGCACACAGCTTCCAAAAACCATCGAAAAGATCATCAGCGAAGAAAAAGTTTTTAAAATAGAGCGAGATACCGTTATAGAGGAATTATCAAAAAATAATGCAGATATATTAAAAGCACTCTATAAACTTGCATTTAAAACCTATGAGGGTTTTTAACTCTCTTATTCTCAAAACTAACCCTTAATGATAAACTATTTTAAGGGCTTTTTTAGTAAAAATTTAACCTCCTTTTAGTATAGTTTTGCTAAAATTTCATACATAAAATTTACAGCAAAAATCGCAAAAAAACTTCACATAATTTTATTGTTTTTTAAGCACAATTTGCACTAAAAAATCAAGGAACAAAATGCTAACAGTCATAAAAAGAAATGGAAGAATAGAACCACTTGATATTTCAAAAATCAAAAAGTACACTACAAAAGCCGTTGAGGGACTAGAAAACGTAAGCCTAAGTGAACTTGAAGTGGACGCTAAAATCCAATTTCGTGACCAAATCACCACAGAAGAGATACAACAAACTCTCATAAAAACAGCAGTTGACAAGATAGACATAGATAGACCCAATTGGACATTTGTGGCTGCAAGACTTTTTTTCTATGACTTATACCATAAAGTAAATGGCTTTAGTGGCTATGGACATATAAAGGATTATTTCCAAAGAGGCGAAAAAGAAGGACGTATACTTTTAGGGCTAAAAGAAAAGTATGACCTCGAAGATTTAAATGATTATATAAAGCCTGAGAGAGATTTACAGTTTAACTACCTTGGGGCAAAAACTCTTTACGATAGATACCTTATAAAAGATAGACAAAATAACCCTATAGAACTTCCTCAACACATGTTTATGGCTATTGCCATGTTTTTAGCTCAAAACGAACTAGACTCTCAAGAGTGGGCAAAAAAATTTTATGACCTCATAAGTAAGTTTGAAGTTATGCTTGCAACCCCTACTCTTTCAAACGCAAGAACCACACGCCATCAACTAAGTTCATGCTACATAGGAAGTACACCTGACAATATAGAAGGTATTTTTGACGCTTACAAAGAGATGGCACTTTTAAGCAAATTTGGAGGTGGCATAGGCTGGGACTGGAATAAAGTAAGAGCCATGGGCGGAAGCATAGACGGTCATAAAAACGCAGCAGGCGGAATAGTTCCATTTTTAAAAATCACAAACGACATCGCCATAGCCGTTGACCAACTTGGCACTAGAAAAGGAGCAATCTCTGTCTATATAGAGCCTTGGCACATGGATGTGATGGACTTTTTAGACTTAAAGAAAAATTCTGGAGAAGAGAGAAGAAGAGCTATGGATCTATTTCCTGCTCTTTGGATAAACGATTTATTTATGAAAAGAGTTCAAAACAATGAACGTTGGACACTTTTTGACCCAGATGACGTAAGTGACTTAAGCGATGTTTACGCAGAAGAGTTTGAAAAAAAATACGAAGCATACGAAAAAGATGAAAGCATAGCAAAAGAGAGTGTCTTGGCAAAAGAGTTGTGGAAAAAGATACTTCTAAGCTATTTTGAGTCAGCATCGCCGTTTTTATGCTTTAAAGACAATGCCAACAGAGCAAACCCTAACTCTCACACCGGCATCATAAGAAGCTCAAACCTTTGTACAGAGATTTTTCAAAATACAGAGCCAAACCTATACAAAACCCGTGTAAAATACGATGATGGAAGCGAAGATGTCTTTGATGAACACGAAATAGTTGAAGTAGATGGAGGCATCAAAAAACAAGCCAAAAAGATAACTGCACTTGATAGCATAAATGGCAAAAGTATATTTATAGTAGATAAAAAAGTTGAAGAGGGGAAAACCGCTGTGTGTAACCTAGCAAGCGTAAACCTCTCAAAAGTAAATACAAAAGAAGATATAGAAAGATGTATCCCAATAGCAATAAGAATGCTTGATAATGTAATTGAGCTAAACTTCTACCCCCATGAAAAAGTAAAACACACAAACTTGCAAACTAGAGCCATAGGTCTTGGTGTTATGGGTGAGGCTCAAATGCTAGCAGAAAATGCCATAATATGGGGAAGTTATGACCATCTAGCAAAAATAGATGAGATAATGGAAGGCATAAGCTACAATGCCATCTATGCATCAAGCAACCTAGCTGTGGAAAAGGGCAAATACCCTGAGTTTGAAGGCTCAAACTGGTCTAAGGGAATATTTCCAATAGATGTGGCAAACGAAAAGGCAAAAAAGCTTGTAAAAAGAAGCGGACTTTTTGGCTCAGTTACTTATGACTGGGACAAACTAAGAGCAAAAGTAAAAGAGCAAGGCATAAGAAATGGCTACCTTATGGCGATAGCCCCTACAAGCTCAATCAGTATACTAGTAGGAACCACACAAACCATAGAGCCTGTATATAAACGTAAATGGTTTGAAGAAAACCTAAGCGGACTTATACCTGTGGTTGTTCCAAACCTAAGCCCTGACACATGGGCTTACTATACACCAGCTTATGAGATAGACCAAACCTTACTCATCAAAGCAGGTGCCATACGCCAAAAGTGGATAGACCAAGGGCAAAGCCTAAATACATTTATAACTCTTGATAAAGCGAGCGGAAGATACTTAAATGACATTTATATGCTTGCTTGGGAGTTAGGAGTAAAATCAAACTACTATCTAAGGAGCCAAAGCCCAGAATCAGACTCCCTAGAAGACGTAGCAGATAGAAGTATAGAGTGTGAGGGTTGCCAGTAATATTAAAATAATATTACACGATAAATACACAAAAAAATATTACATTTACATTATATTTTAAGAGTGTAATAATAAAAATTGTTATACAATTAAAAACCAATTTCAAAAAAGGATTACACATGAACAAAAAAATTGCTTTACTATCAAGCATAGCAGTACTGTCAACTTCACTATATGCAGGAAAATGTAGTGACGGTTTTAAAACTGACTTTACTTTCTATGGTGCACCAGACAAAAGCTATGTGGTTACTAAAAACACATTTACAAAAATGACTGCAACTTTCCCAGAAGAGAAGTTACTTAACGCAACAGTTGAGATAGACGCTACAAGCCTTGACACAAGTGCTGACATGAGCAAAGGTAAGCAACCAGGTAAGTGGCCTGCAATCATGGCAAAAACTAGAAACACAAACACTGTAAATAACTTTTTCAAACTTTTTGAAAAAGATCCATCAAAAGTAAACGCTAAAATCGTAAAAGTTGAAGATGGTAAACTAACAGTAGCTGTAACTATGAATGGTGTTACAAAAGAGCTTCCTTTTACTTACAAAGTAGATGGAGACGTTTTAAAAGCTACAGGAAAGCTTGACGTACTAGCTTTCGGTACTGATACAGCTTGGAAAAAGTTTGAAAAAGTTTGTAAAGGTTTCCACCAAGGAAAATCTTGGTCAGAAATCGACGTAAACTTTGAAGTTCCTGCGAGCTGCAAATAAAACATATAGGGGCTAAATGCCCCTTTTATCACAAAATCTCCCACTTTAAATAAGCTTTTATATCTTTTTTCTACTTCAAATGGTATAATATCTCTATGAGATATATTTTACTTTTATTTTTCACATTTATATATGCAAATGCCCTAAACCTTAGCCTAAATACAGCTAAACAAAATGGTTTAGAATATGCAGTTGTGCACCTAAAAGATAAAGAGCCCATACTATGCGAAAGCAAAGATGAACCTTTGGGGCTAAAACTCTATCTTTGTATGTTTAAAGGCAAATTGGAAAATAAAATAACAGACAAGATAACACCATTTGCAGATATAAGCTTTGTTGGGAAAAAAGATAGATTTTATATCTATATAAAACCAAAGTTTAAATCAAAACTCATAAATTCTAACGACAAACTCTATGAAAACAAAAATTCACCCATAAAAGCAAACAAAGAGTTAAAACACATAAGCATACTTATATACAAAAAACCTCCTTTTAAGCAAGGAAAAAATTATACCGGTATTAATTTTCCAGTTACCTACAATAAAATGCAATATCCATCAGTTGGAGCACTAGATTTAAACGATAAACCCATAGACTATGCTAAAACAAATGATATAAACATCTACCTTAGCATTAAAGATTCGTACAAAAACGGATACTACGAAGATGTTATAAAACAAACAAAGCAACTTGTTAAAAACTATCCAAAAAGTATATTTATAGCTGATAGTTTACTATATAGACTAAAATCACTAGATAAACTACTAAGCCAAGATGAACAATCAAACAGCAACAAACTAGACAAATCAGACTTAGCCAAAGAGGCAAAAATATGGCTAAAAACCTTCCCAACTGATAAAAATATACCTGAAGTACTTGCACTTACCACAAAAAGCTACCTTGATATGGGGTTTAAATCGGACGCAAACTACTTTTTAGATATACTAGTCTCCGAGTTTCCGGGCAACAGACACACTCAACTTGCCATATTAGATTATGCTGACCACATAAACCAAGGAAAAACAAAAAAGAAGGCTCTAAAGCTTTATGAAGATGTTCTTTACAGCTCAAAAGACATTGATGTTGCTAGCGAAGCAGCTATAAGGCTTGCAAAAAATAGTCTAAAAAAAGGCAACAAAAAAGAGGCTAAAAAGTATCTTGATAAGGTTTTAAAGGCAAATAGAGATTTTATATTTAAAGATAAAAAACAAGCTTATGAATTGGCTAAAAAATTATATGAAAAAGAGCTATATTCAAATGCAGCTACCATCATAAATATACTTTTAAAAGATACATCAAAAGTCGATGAACACTACGAACTTATGCTAAAAGATGCAGGGGTATGGAATGAAAAGGCTAAAAATATAAACAAAGCCTACGAACTGCTTAAAAGGTATCAAAAAGAGTTTAAATACGGTGAATACAACAAGATTGTGGAGCAAAGCTTAGATAGATTATTTTTTGAATTAAATGAAACAAATACCACAAAACTATCAAAGTACTACGATACCCTCATAGATAGATACCAAAATGACATATCCCAAAAAGCACTAGAGCAAAAAGCCTTGCTTTTATTGAAACAAAAGAAGTATTTTAATGTACTTGAGTTAAAAGAAAAATACCCCCAAGAATCTAACAATACATCTTTTCAAAAAAGCTTAAATACAGCAGCCTACCTAAGCATGAAAAAGTTTTTAAAAGAGGATAAGTGCATTGAAGTTATGATACTTGCAAAAGAGTATGAACCACTATTATCCAAACTCAAAGACAAACCTAAGCTATTTGAGTGCTTTTTACGCACAAAAAGGCTAGATAAAGCTCAAAAATTATGCGAAGAGAAGATAAAAGACGATAACTTAGTAGTAAAGCTCTCTTGGCTTTTAAAACTAGAAAAAGCCCTATTTCAAAAAGGCGAATATCAAAAAACCATACAAGTGGCAAAAGATATACAAAATCTAAGCCAAATAGTACAAAATCCAAAGATAAACGAAGCCTTGTATGAAAGATTTTTTGCCCTTTGTAAGCTAAAACGTTATGAAGAAGCGCTAGATATAGCATCACAAATAGAGCAAAAACTGCAAGGAAACTTTAGAAATGTAGAAGTATATGCACTACTTGCAAAAATGGCAAAAAACAGACAAGATGACCTAGTTGCTACAACATACGCAAAAAAAGCTATAGATTTGCAAAAAAAAGCAAATTCATATATACTAAGTCCTGATATCGAATACGACTATATAGTCTCCTTGCATAGACTAAAAAGAGACAAAGAGGCTAAAAATGTTGCACTTAGTGTACTACAAAGAGGTCTTAGTAAAAAACAAAGAGGAAGAGCCTTATATGTGGTTGCAGAGTCTTATATGAAGCTAGGCGATGAACAAAACGCAAAAGATTTTTTCAAAAAGTGCGTAAACTTCGATGACAACAGTAGCTATAAAGATATTTGCAAAGAAAATTTACTCTTATATGAAAATGAAGACAATAAAACAAAACAAAGAAAGGAAGAATAGATGAAAATATATCTAGTAAGAGGCATAACAAAAGGTCTTAGTGAAAAGATACTAAGTGTTAGCAAAAAAAGAGCAAGCGAGATAAGCGAGCTTAGAAAGATAGGCATAGTCGAGGTTAGAAGTATAGACAAAAAACCAAAACTAAGAGTTGCAACTGGCGGTGAAAACGAAATGCTAGAGCATTTAGAGTGGAAAGACACAGAGCTTGACAAATGGCATAGTGCTTTTACCATAGACCCTATACTTTATCAAAATTCCATACTAGAAATACTTAGAAAAGCAAACTAACAAACATAGATATGAGAAACCTAGCCTACTTTTTCATTATTGCCATAGGAGCTATACTAACTTTGCACTATGGCAAATCTATGCTCATACAGCTCATCATGGCTTTTTTACTGTGGTTTGCAGCTGTTGAGATAAGCAAAGGGTTTGAAAAGCTAAAGTGGTTTAAAAAGCATATTCCAACAGCTCTACGCTCTGTGCTTATAGCCACTTTTTTGTTAGCAATTATATATATTACTATAAATATAATCATAGGAAATCTTCTTGAGTTAACAAAAAACTTTACAAGTTATGAGCAAAATATAAACCTAGTAACATCAAAGCTAGAAACAGCACTCAAACTAGACCTGCATAAAGAGTTTAACACCCTCATAGGCTCGCTTAATATCAAAAAGATACTAACAGAGTTAACAAAGAGCTTATCTGGTGTATTTTCAAACTTTATCATGGTTTTAATATATCTACTTTTTATCTTCTTAGAGGCTAAAAGTATAAAATTAAAAGTACATGCCCTCATACCAGACGAAGAGCAAAAAGAGAAGTTTAAAGCCACACTATCTAAGATAGAAAACTCATTGGCGGGCTATTTTAAAGTAAAAACACTCACTAGTTTATTAACAGGCTTTTTAAGCTTTATAGTGTTAAAAATAGTAGGCATAGACAGTGCTGTGTTTTGGGCATTTTTAATATTTGCACTAAATTATATCCCAACCATAGGCTCTCTTATTGCTACCCTATTTCCCGCAGTCTTTAGTCTGCTTCAGTTTGGCTCCTTTTTGCCTTTTATCCTCATCATCACACTCATAGGCTCCATTCAACTAGTGATAGGAAACTTTATAGAGCCAAAACTTATGGGAAAAACCCTAAACGTAAGTCCTATGGTAACCATCATGGCTTTAGCTATTTGGGGCAAATTATGGGGTGTTATAGGCATGTTATTTAGCGTACCCATAACAGTCATAGCCATCATAGTGCTTTCTCAGTTTAAAAGCACACAAAAAATAGCCATACTGCTATCTGAAAAAGGCGAACTCTAACACAGCAGTTTTACGATACTTTTTGGCAAAAGTTCATGCTCTATATCATGAATTTTTGCTTCAAACTGCTCAAAACTAAGCCCCTCTTTACTAAAGGCTTCTTGGGCGATGAGTTTACCGCCATCTAACTCTTTGCTAACAAAATGCACACTAACGCCACCAACTAACATATCGCTATTGTAACTATCTTGCAAGGCATTTGCTCCTTTAAAAAGAGGGAGCAAAGATGGATGAAGATTTATAGCTCTTACTTGCGAGGTAAAAACCTTAGTTAAAATCCTCATAAATCCCGCAAGTACCACCAAATCTACATCAAAATCTTTTATGGTTTTAACCAAGATCTCATCAAACTCTTCGCGAGAGTTAAAATCTTTATGCTCGATTATGACAGGTTTTATGCCAAAATCTTCACAATGCTTTATGCCGCCTGCATTTTTTTTGTTAGTTATGGTTAGCACAACTTGCAAGGTGGTGCCATTAAAGGTTTTGTTGTGTAATTTTTCTAAAATACTTAAAAGATTGCTCCCTTTTCCACTAAACAGCACAGCTATTTTTTTTACAGACATTTTATCTCCTCTATGATATCATCAGGAAAAAGTGAGTAGTTATTTTTCAAATACCTCTTACTTGCCAAACCGTGGGCTAAAACCCCATTGATAGCAGAGTCTAAAAGAGGGTATTTTTGAGCCAAAAGTGAGCCTATGAGTCCAGCTAAAACATCTCCGCTTCCCCCTTTTGCCAAGGCAGATGAGCCAAAAGTTGATATAAAAATCTTACCCTTGTAAGCTATGATGGTATTTGCACCTTTTAAAACTAAAACTTGGGGAAATTTTTGACTAAATTTATAGGCCAAATCAAATCTATTTTTTTGGACTTCTTCTACGCTTATGTCTGCTAAACCTAAATGTTTTAACATACAACAAAACTCTTTTGGATGAGGTGTTAAAATAAGATTTTCTTTTTTGCTTAAAATATCTCCTAAGCTTTTTGAACTTAAAATACCGGCATCTAAAACAGAGCTTAAAGGCGAGTTCAAAAGTAGCTGTATATAGCTATTTTCACGCCCTTTTTTATCTCCATCTACTCTAGGCTCTAAGCCCATACCAAGAGTAAGAGCAGTGGCATTTTTAGGAATAGTTTTAGTAGACATTAAAAACTCGGGCAAATCATCACCCCCAAGCACACTAACAAGCCCTGCGCCAAATGCAAAACCTGCTTTTGCACTAAGCAAACTTGCACCCTTTTTATCTCCACTAAAAACTACAAGATGCCCAAAATCACCTTTATTTGTATTTTTTGCTTTTCTAAAAGGGAGCTTTAAGTCCTTTTTTTGAAGTAAAAAAGCATGGGTATTTGAGCGATAAAACTTGGAGCTAAGACCAAGGTCGCAAACTTTTATCTTGCCCACAAAATCCTTAGCCAAATCGCCAAATAAACAAAGATTTAAAGCTCCCATACTCAAAGTCTCATCTGCTCTAAATACAACCTTGCTAACCCCTCCATCTACTCTTATGCCACTTGGGACATCACAGGCTATTTTCAGGGCTTTTTGGGCGTTAATTTGCTCTAAAATATCTTGTGCCTTTTTATCTAAGTCTCTATTTAATCCACTTCCAAATAAAGCATCGATATAGGCATCGGCTCTTTTAACTTTTTTATCAAAATCAACGCAACAAAGGCTTTTAAGTCTTTTTAACTGAAGCATTGCCATTTTTGACTTAACACCATAGGGAAGCAAGATACTTATTTTATAATCTTTTGCCAACATTCTAGCACACGCCAAGCCGTCTGCACCGTTATTTCCCGCCCCACAAAGTATCTGTACACGTGAGCCTTTTTTGAGCTTTTTTCGTATCCATCTACTCAAGCTCAAGGCTGCATGCTCCATGAGTAAATCTTCACTTAAGCAAAATTTGCTAACCATTTTTTTATCAAGATGACCAACACTTTCATATACTCGTTTCATTGTAGCTCCTATACTGTTTATTATATAAAAATTATGGTAAAATGTGGCAAAAAAAGGAAAAAAATGCAAAATTTAGAAAACAAAGCTCCCCAGTTTTGCCTGCCAAATCAAGACGAAGTTGAGATATGCCTAAGAGACTTTAGAGGAAAATGGATAGTTTTATACTTTTATCCAAAAGACGATACTCCAGGTTGTACCACACAGGCTTGCGACTTCACCCAAGCTTTACCTGACTTTTCAGCCCTAAATGCTACGGTTGTTGGCATTAGTCCTGATAGCGCTAAAAAACACAGAAATTTCATACAAAAACATGAGTTAAAAATACTTCTCTTAAGCGACGAGGAAAAAGAGGTCTCTAAACTTTACGATGTTTGGAAGCTTAAGAAAAACTATGGTAAAGAGTACATGGGTATAGTAAGAAGTACTTTTTTAATCGACCCCGAAGGTAACATAGCCCAAAAATGGGAAAATGTTAGAGTAAAAAATCACATCACAAAGGTAAAAGAAGCTTTAGAAAAATTTAACAAATAAAGCTAAAATATGATATAATCTATCAGCAAATTGTCAAGGAAGTAAAAATGGAACAAAACGAGTTAGAACAGTATCGTGCTTTTTTTACAAACAATAAAGAAAATTATCTAGACTTTTGTATCAAAATAACGAAAAAAAGAGCTCCTAGCCTAGACTTTGAAGAGATTAAATATGCCATAGGTTTGATCTATGACAGCTTTATGCTCGATGATTTGAATAAAAAAGAAATCAAAACCAAACTTAAAAAGGCATTTGATTCTAATCTTGACTTTGCGAATTATGTCATATCTCGCTCGTTTTTATACCTTATAGAGCTATTTTATAAGGCAAATACAACTAAAAACAATATATTTATCATACAAAAATCAAACGAGATACTAAGATATATAAACGATGAAAACTTTACTAAAACAAAGCCGACTATAGGCTTTGCTGAGTCCATCTCAAAAGGCGAAGATGAGTTTTCACTGCACGAAAATATCATAAGCACCTTTGAGAAGATAAAAGGCGAACATGTGGAGCTTGAGTTTTTAAATCTCTACAAAGATGTACCCATAAAAAGCTATGGCAAAGTTGTAGATTTTCAAGATGATGTGGTAACTTTTGAGGTAGGACTCATGCAAATGCTTGCCATCATCGAAGAAAAAAATGCTTATATAGTTGAAAACTCTTACACTTCAAAAAATGTAAAAGCAGACATAAAAGAGTATGATATTATAAATAGAACTATCAAGCTAAACAATTTTATACGGTTTTCAAATATGCCAGCAAACCTAAGAAAATTTACAAGAGTACATCCTTTGCAAACTACTATGATTAAACTTTCATCCAAAAACGACAGAATTGAGGGTATACTTTATGATATTTCCAAAGGAGGACTAGCCCTTCTTAGCAAAGAAAAACTAGCTTGTCAAAGCGGAGATATACTAAAGGCAAGCTTTGAGCTTAGCATGCCCCACTCTCCTCAAAAAATGCAGTTAGAGTTAGAATTAGAACTTATAGTGCCTATTGATTATAAAGGCTTTTATAGATACTGTATGAAAAGCATATCAAACCAAGAAGGTTTAAAGTTTATAGAAAACTTTTCAAAACAACGAGAAATAGATACAATAGAAGACTTAAAAACAAAGATAGAAGCTTATACTTAATTAAGTATTAAAAAACCCATATATTGCCTAAAATACGCCTATGAAGAGGTAAAAATTTTCTCCATCTACTGTCTTATGTTCTTTAGCGGTGGAGCAAAGCCCCACCTAAGAACCAACACTAAAGAATTAGTCGCTAGCGCTCCTTAACCACTTCGCTTTAAGGTTTTTTATAAAGAGAAAGTCTACAAAAAGCAAGAATAAATAAACTAATAAATAACTCTTTAAAAACCCTATTTACCCCAAGAGATAAGCACATCTTCCATAAGTTTTTTGATATCTCCATCTAATATAGCGTCAACTTGTGAGTAGCCGATATTGCTTCTATTGTCTTTTACTTGTTGGTAAGGTTGAAGAACGTATGAGCGTATTTGATGACCCCAGCCAATCTCACTTTTTTCAACTCCATCTTTTTGGGCTCTTTGCTTTTCAAGCTCAAGCTCATAAAGCCTTGATTTTAACATCTTTATAGCGCTTGCTTTATTTTTATGCTGACTTCTGTCGTTTTGACACTGAACAACTATGCCTGTCTCATAGTGGGTTAGTCTAACGGCACTATCAGTTTTATTTACGTGCTGACCCCCTGCTCCACTAGCCCTATAAGTATCTACCTTATAGTCTTTTTCTTCTAAAACTATATCGATATTATCATCTACTTCAGGGCTTACCATCACAGAAGTAAAACTAGTGTGACGCTTTGCATTTGAGTCAAATGGACTTATGCGAACAAGCCTATGTATACCATTTTCAGCCTTTAAATATCCATAAGCATTTTCGCCTTTTACCATAAAACTTACATCTTTTATGCCAGCTTCTTCTCCGTCTTGATAGTCAAGTGTTTCAACGCTAAAACCCTCTCTTTCAGCCCATCTTAGATACATTCTATATAGCATACTAGCCCAGTCTTGACTCTCTGTTCCCCCTGCTCCTGGATGGATGGACACTATGGCATTGTTTCCATCTTCTTCCCCGCTAAGCATCATGGCAATCTCAAGTTTTGTGATAAGCTCTTCTAGGTTTTTTGCATCTTCAAAACACGCCTCTATAGTCTCACTATCCTCTTCTTCTTTGCCAAGTTCATACATCCCAAAAGCGTCATCTAGGGCATTTTTAGCTTTATTGTAAGCATCATTTAGCTTCTCTTTTTTGTTTTTTTCCTTTTGGATAGCTGTTGCCTTCTCCACATCTGCCCAAAAATTTTCATCTTGTTCAAGCTGTAAAATCTCCTTAAGCCTCTTTTCATTTGCCTCTGGGTCGATAATTTTTGCAATATTTGAGATTTTTACTTGCAATTTTTTTAAAAGTTCGGTATATTCATAATCATCCAAAGTTTTTCCTAATTTTGATATAATAAAAAAAATATTTTACCCAAAAGAGACTTATATGACAATAATTAAAACCATTGACGAATTTAAAAATATAAAGCCTTGCTCTAGTTTAGGCTTTGTCCCCACTATGGGAGCCTTACACTCAGGACATCTTAGCCTCATACAAAAAAGTGTGGAGCAAAATGAAAAAACCTGTGTTAGCATCTTTGTTAACCCCACTCAGTTTTTAGAAGGCGAAGACATAGACTCCTACCCTAGACAAAGTGAGCAAGATTTGGATATTTGTAAAAGAGCAGGAGTGGATTATGTTTTTATGCCAGAGCACATGTACAGTGAAGAAGAACCAAGTGTTATAGCTCCGCCCATCAAAGGCTACATGCTAGAAGGCTACAACAGACCTGGTCATTTTGACGGAGTTTTAAGCGTAGTTTTAAAACTTCTAAACCTAGTAAAACCCACAAGAGCGTATTTTGGCAAAAAAGATGCCCAACAGCTCTATCTAGTGCAAAACATGGTAAAAAACTTCTTTTTACCCTGTGAGATAGTTCCTTGTGAGATAGTTCGAGATACAAATGGCTTAGCACTTTCAAGTAGAAATGCCTACCTAAATGAAAGTGAACTAAAAGAGGCTTTAAAGCTTTCAAAAAGCCTAAAAGTAGCTAGTGAGATGATAGTAAAAGGCAGAGTAGATGGTGAAGAGATAAAATCTTGTATGCTTGAGGTGTTAAAGCCTTTAAAGGTGGATTATGTAGCCATAGTTAGTCGTGATTTTAAAGAGCTTAAAGAAATTGAACTTAAAAACTCCATCATCTTAGTTGCTGCCCATGTGGGAAAAGCAAGACTAATAGACAATATGTGGGTGTAAAATGAGCAAAAAATTACAACTTATATCTCTTGGATGCAACAAAAACCTCATCGACAGCGAAATCATGCTAGGGAGACTAAAAGAGTATGAACTAACTCAGCACTCTAACGAAGCAGATGTGCTTATCATAAACACCTGTGGCTTTATAGGAGAGGCGAAAAAAGAGAGTTTAAACACCATATTTGACATACACGAACAAAGAAAAAAAGGCTCTACTTTGGTGGTTACTGGCTGTTTAATAGAACGATACAAAGATGAGCTTATGGCTGATTTGCCAGAGGTGGATTTGTTCACAGGTGTTGGAAACTATCATGAAATCGATAAGATAATCGAACTTAAACAAAACCGCTTTAGCCCAAAAACCTACCTACAAACCGATGATGAGAGAGTCATAACTGGTTCATTGTCTCACGCTTACATCAAACTAAGTGAGGGCTGTAACCAACAATGCTCCTTTTGTGCTATTCCAAATTTTAAAGGAAAACTCCAGTCAAGAAGCATAGAAGAAGTTTGCAAAGAGGTGCAAAAACTAGTAAATCAAGGCTTTTATGACTTTAGCTTCATAAGTCAAGATAGTAGCTCTTACGCTAAAGATTTGGGCATAAAAGACGGGCTTAGTAAGCTCATAAAAGCAGTAGATGGAGTAGATGGAGTAAAAAGTGCTAGAGTGTTGTATCTGTATCCTACAACAACAAGCAATGAACTTATACAAACCATCATAGACTCACCCGTTTTTCACAACTATTTTGACATGCCAATCCAACACATAAATAACGATATGCTAAAACGTATGAAAAGAGGTGCTGGCAAAAAACGCATAGATGAACAACTGCGTCTTATGAAAGCAGCAAAAGATAGTTTTGTTCGCTCATCCATCATCGTAGGACATCCAAAAGAGAGTGATGAGGAGTTTGAAGAGGTTTGTGAGTATTTAAAAGAGTTTGGTTTTGACAGGGTAAATATCTTTGCCTACTCTGATGAGGAGCAAACTAAGGCTTACGATATGGATGAAAAGATACCTCAAAGTGTGATAAACGAACGCATAGAAAAACTAAACAAAATAGTCGAGCAAAGCACACAAAAAAGCTTAGAAAAAAATGTGGGTAAAACCATAGATGCCTTACTTGAAGAACAAAGCGAAGAGGGTGAATTTTTCTTAAGTGCCAGAGCTTTAAACTGGACCCCAGATATCGATGGAGAGATACTCATAAACGATACAGAAGTGCAAAATCCAACATTTGGCAAAACCTATAAAGTCTATATCAGTGAAATTGCCGGAGATAAACTCATAGGACAAATACTTAGCTAAGGAGGCAAAAGCCTCCTTGATTAGTTGCCGTACTTTTCAACCAAAGCTTTCCTTACAGCATTTTTAGCTGCTTCATTGTAAAGATAAAAGTATTGCTCCTCTTCGTCATCTACCCAAAGCTGAACAACTTTGCCATCTTTGTTGGCAAATACATTTTCTTCTCCATCTACTTTAAAGATTAGCACTTTAGTATCACCAAAGTTTTCAAACTTCCATGTTCCATCTTTCTGGCTTCCAAAACTCCAATCAGCCTTTATATCTCCGCTTGTAGCATCTTCATCTGCGCATGAAGCATCATCAAACTGTGTTCCATTAAAAGACCAACCAGGCACTTTTTTTTGCTCTTCACAAACTTTCTTTTTAAGGTCATCTACCGAAGTGTATCCGTTTAAGTCAGTATAATGTTTTTTTACTAGCCCATAGACTTTACCACTTGCCTTTCGTACAACCTTGTACATCTTAGAGCCTTTTGGAAAATTTACATCTAAGCTTTTTACTTCATCATTATCGTGACCTTTAGGGTTATATACATATTTTGCCTCACTCACACCTTCTAAATCTTTTGCCTCTAGCATTATAACATTGCCATCTACATTTGAGACTATAGTGCCATTTACTAACTTCGACTTTTCAGTTACCCACTCTCCATTTGATTTTAAAAACACATCCGCAGTATCATCATCTAGTTTCCATTTATTTTCACTTGGGCTATAGATGTACTCAGCAAAACTATTTGGCAAAACAGCTTTGTCTTCTTCTATCTCATAACCACTGCTTTCCTCATCTACTTCATAGTCATAAAAAACATCTCCGTTTTTAAAGCCTAGCTTGATATCGCTTCTCTTTTTTAAATCCTCTTTATGCTTTTTAACAAATGAACCAACATCAAGTTTACCTTCGGTATCTTTAGTTTTAGCAACAAACTTATCAAAAGACTCTTGTTTGATTTCGTTTACATCCTCTAACCCCAACTCTCTTGCAGCCATAACTTTTGCCACCTCAGGAGTCTTTGCGATGCCTTGTTTTTCTAGCTCCACAGCCAAAGTAGTAGCTGGTGTGATGTTTGACTTTCCTTTTTTAGCATAAGCTAAAGAGCCTTTTAACACCCCTTTAAACTCTTCACCTAAACTTCCATCTGCTTTTTCAAACTTACCGCCATATGCTAAGATGTTGCCTTTTGTTCCCTTATCGTACTTTAAAGTAAAAGCACCACCTTTACCACTTGTTGTACTAGGTTCACCTGAGTCACACTTGCCATTGTCGTTTGAGTCTAAACATATGATAGAGCCGACTAAAGCGTCATCGACTACATTTCCACTAACAGATGCTTTACCGCTTCCGCTACTTCCGCCCCCGCAAGCTACAAGAAAACCAGCACTAAGTACTGCTAAACTATATCTAAATTTCATCTTAGTCCTTTATGATAAATTTGCATAAAATGCTAAGTGTTATTTTACAAAAAAAAAAAAAATAATTGCTTAAAAAGAGTAAAACTAGTAATTTTTATCAAAATATCCAAGTCCATCTACCCTAGGCATTTAGACTTGCATGGGTAGATGGTTATGGGTTATTGTTTTAACTGAAGAAGTGTGTTTAACATCTGGTCTGATGTTGTGATAGTCTTTGAGTTAGCTTGAAAACCTCTTTGTACAACTATAAGCTGGGTTAGTGAGCGAGAGAGGTCAACGTTACTCATCTCAAGGTGACTTGCCTTAACTGCACCTCTTCCCCCAGTGGCAGCTGTACCGATGATAGGCTCACCTGAGTTAGAAGACTGATTAAACATATTGCCTCCCTTTGCCTCTAAGCCTTCATTGTTAGTAAACTTAGCTAGTGCAATAGTAGCTAGAGTAACAGTTCTATCGTTTGTAAAAGTTCCCTTTACATTTCCAAACTCATCTACTCTTATGGCTGCTAAATCACCGCCTGGGTAACCATTTGCTGTATTGTTTTGTATATCAGATGCTGAGTCATAACTAGTAAGACCATCAAAGCTATTTGGGTCGCCTATATTTAGCTTGATATTTTGATTTGGTGCAGCACCATTGTTTGGACTAAAGCTTATATTTGAAGGAGTAGATGTTATCAAGGCTCCCTTGTCATTAAATCTTACATATCCTGTTACTACGTTTTTAAGCCCTATGCCTGTGTCGTTTATGACTCCTGGTTGAGCTACACTTATCTTAACCATCCACTCTGTTCCATTGTCAGCTGTTTTTCCTATCTTGACATATTCTGTGTGAACATTGTGCTTTGAACCAAGAGAGTCAAAAATATTTGTAGTGGTCGCTAGCTGAGAAGCAAATAGCCCCTGAGAAGTTCTAAAAGAGTCTTTTTGAGTAAGCTTACCCTCCAAAGCTCTCATAACAGAAGTTAGCTTGCTATTCTCTGCTATGCCATCATCTCCTGTTAGCTCATTGCTAAAACCTGTAATAGCTATATTTAAACTAGGAGAAGCATCGCCTCCTGATACTTTTTTTATTTGGAATTGGCCTGCGTTATTTACTGTTACATTTACAACTGTTGGGTCTGTTGGATCATCTCCGGCAGCTCTTGCATCTCTTTGTATCCACTCTCTTAAATCCTCAGTGGTTCTAAAGGTTCTGCTATTTTCTGGAGTTGTAGGATAACTAGCTCCATTTTGCACATATTGATACTTGTGCGCAGTGATAACTGAAATTGGAGCACCTGCCAACCCTGCTGCACCAAAAGTACCTGTAGCTGGATTTGTTATGATGATATTTTTAGTACTCTCTAATGTTCCTGAACGATTATCATTTGTAAGAGTAAGACCGGAAGAGGTGTTAGTTGTGCCATCTTTTATGGTTGCTACTACTCCTGTTTTAGAACTTTGAGCATTAATAAGTTTTAAAAGAGATTGGGCATTTTCTGCTGAAGTTGAAGTGGCTGAGCCTATGCTTCCTTCTATCAATGTTCCATTTAGGTTAAATCTTATCTCTATTGGACCATGTTCTGCTATATCTCCAGCTGAAGAGTGCACAGCCTCTTTATAGCTAACCCAGATACCTTGATTTTTTCTTAGACCCAAAGCTGTGCCTGTTTCATTGTGCATAACGCCCATATCGTAAGCATACTCGATAATCTTTTGGTCTTTGTTGAACTTAAACTCTGTGCTACTATCTTCTTTGTGGTCTTCGCCTGGTTGATAAACTGGTGGAGTTGCTCCATTGTGAACTATGCCGTCTTTGTTTTCATCATAGGCATTGTGAAAACTATCTAAAGGTGCTATTGCTTTTTTCTTATCTCCTACTTCATCGCCTGAGTTTAAATTTGCTTTTATGGTTATAGTATCACTTGCCTTTGCCTCTGTTCTAAGTCCAGCTGGAATAACAATATCCTCTATAGGACCTGTGGCGTCAACTGTCTTTGTAACTGGGTCTTGCATCCAGCCTTGAACTATGTAGCCTGAAGTATTTATGAGGTTTCCTACTGCGTCTCTTGTAAACTCTCCGTTTCTTGTATAAGAGTAAGTCTTGCCCCCATCATCACTAACTATGAAAAATCCGTCCCCTTCGATAGCAAGGTCAGTTCCCACATCTGTGGTCTCAAGTGAGCCTGTTTTAAAAACCTTAGTGGTAGCCTCTACACTTGAGCCAAGGCCTATCTGCATAGCATTTCTACCGCCTGCACTACCCTGAGGGCCTGTAGCTGTTTTTACTGTTTGGCTTATCTGGTCTGCAAAACTAACTCTTGAGTACTTATATCCAACTGTGTTTACATTTGCGATGTTGTGACCCTCCACATCCATGGCAATTTGGTGTGCTTGCAGTCCGGTAACGCCGGCCCAAAGTGAACGCATCATAGTTTAATCCTTTATTGTTTTCTTTTTCTTGCTTTAAGATAAGCAATAAGTGTGCCACATTGTTTTAACTTCGCTTTGTTTTAAAGTTTATAAAAAATAAACACTTAATTAAACATTAAAAACCCCTATACATAGCCTAAAACAGGCCCGTATAGAGCATAAAAATTTCTCCATCTACTCAAAAAATTTAAACAAATATACAACCCAATAAGCATAAAAAGTCTCGGTTTTAAACCCTTGCTTTGGGAGTGAGCCGATTTTAAATTTGATGAAAAGTGATAAGAGTGCAACTGTTTGAGGAAAGTAAGGCTCTAAATGAGCTTTACTTTTCGAGTTTTGCATTTATTTTTATGTTCTTTAGCGTGATTTGTGAAAAATCACTAAGAACCAACACTAAAGCTACGGCTGTTGCCGAGATTAACCGCTTCGCTTCAAGGTTTATGAAAAAGTGCTTGAAAGTACTCCAACTACTGGCTAAAATATAGCTATAAAAGAGTTAATTTTTTGTCCATCTACCCTTTGTAATTTTCCATAAATTTTAGTCCATCTACTCTCGCATTTACTACTGCCTTTAAGATATTTTTGCTATAATCAAACAAAAAGGACTTACTATGACAGTTACTATCCAAAATGTCGATGAAACACTTTTAAATTTTATCCAAAGCGCTATCAATTTAAGACCACAGAACAATTATAATCTCTTAAAAAGTGATGATTGCGATGATGCCGAAGAGATAAAAAAAAGAAAAAAAGAACAAATTATCAAAGATATAAAAAAAGATATAGAACTTTTTAATGAAGGCAAACTAAAGACATATCCTCATGGAGAAAATTGGAAGTATTTAAAATGATTATGCAAGATAGTGACAGATTTATAATCGATTTACAAGAGATTACCACTTTTATAGCAGTCGATAGCCTAGATAGGGCGATGAATTTTGAACAAGAACTAAAAGAAAAGATGAAAATCATAACAACAAATCCATATGCTTTTAGAAAATCTGTCAATTTTAATGATGAAGATATAAGGGATTTCATCTTTAAAGGTTATACAATCCCTTATCTAGTCAAAAAAGATACCATTTTAATACTTGGCATCTACAAATCTAATATATGGAACTAACCCTCTCTATCTTTTCAAATTTATAGCATTTTGTATCATCTGGTCTGATGTGGTTATGCTCTTTGAACTAGCGTCAAAGGCTTTTTGCATAACGATTACCTCAGTTAGTGCAGTTCCTAAACTAACATTACTCATCTCAAGTTTGTGACTTTGTATAGATGTTGTATTTGTAAACTTACCTTGGGCATCTTTATAAAATATAGGCTTTCCACTATTTGCACTTTGTAAAAAATAATCCCCACCTTCACTTGTCAAACCTTGGTCATTTTGAAAATGATACACGGCTATTTTTGCAACCGGTGTGTCTTTGCCATTGTCAAAATGGGCATAAATCTGCCCGTATTCATCCATGCTATAATCACTCAAACTACCACTAACATAACCATCCTTTTCCAAGACCCCTGCTCCATAGTTTCCGTTATCTATGGAGGTTATTCCATTAAAGCCTGTATTGGATATCTTAGAATCATAAGGAGTTCCTAGGCTTAAGTTTATAGAAGATGAGCCATTTGGAACAGAAGAGATACTAGAAGTAAGGATTGCACCATTAGTTCCAAACTTAACCTCTCCATTTTGAGTGCTTAATATGACATCATTTCCGTTTTCATCTTTTTGTTCAGCTATGGTTTTTACAACCACATCCCAAGAATTTTCAAACTTAGAATTTGGCACTTTTTTTGTAAACTCCATAACCAAAAGATTTCTCTCACCCTTTGGACTTATGATATGGGTTGAGAACTTTTGTTTTGTGGCAACCTCTTGCTCTGAAGCTACATACGCTTCATACTCAAGGTCTCCATCTACGTCCATTCCCTCTATATCAAAGTTATCTATATTCCATTCTAGTTTATCATCTAAATGAGCACTAACCTTTCTTTCAAGTCCATTTTTATCTTTTATAAGAACATAGACCAAATCATCTTTTTTAGGCTCAAGCAGTCCATCTACATTTTTAGCGTCTCCACTAAAGCTTATGCTTTTTTTGTCAGCAGATATGGTTTTAGTATATTTATCATCGCCCACTTGTACGTTTATTATCTCGCGTTGTATTTTGGGGTTTAAATTTGCCTTATATATTATAGAAGTTGTAGGAACAGCATTTAGAGTTATCTTTTGGGGCAATTTTATCTTTTGTTGAGCATTTACAGCACCTAACTCAATGCTTCCACCTTGATCTATAAAAGCATTTTCGCTTAAAGGTATACCCACAGTTCCTAAAACAAAGTTACCATTTCTAGCTACCAAATTACCCTGTGCATCTAAGCTAAAGTCACCTCTTCTTGTATAATAAGTCTGCCCGTCTAGCCCCATCGTACCAAACCAACCCTCATCGGTTAATGCCATATCAAAAGGATTGTCAGCTTCCACTAAACCCCCTTGGACTTGTGACATAGCAGTAGTTTGCCCTGTTGAGCCAAGACCTACTTGACTTGAGACGGGATTGTATATAGATGTGGAGAGAGTTTGGGAAAAGATATTTTCAAATTCTGGTATTTGAGCCCTATATCCCACATTGTTAATATTTGAAATATTGTGACTCCAAACATCCATGCCAAACTGATGAGTTTTGATACCTGAGACTCCGTTATAAAAAGACCTATTCATACTAAGCCCCTATAAACTCTTTTACGTTTTTCATAGGAACATAGCTATGTCCCACCTTAAGTTGAGCTTCGCCTTTTACAAACTTCACAGCCTCCACAGGGTAAAGACCCGGTTTTACGGTGTGAGTTTTGCCATCTTCTCCTACGTACTCAACAGACACAGTATAGGTGTCGTTTTCTACTCTTTTTCCGGTGTTGTCTTTTAAATCCCACTGAAAGTTTTGCACACCTTTTTTTATGTTCTCAATATCACGCATATATATTTCATTGTTTTTATTGTCTTTGATTATAAGTTTCCCTGGTCCATCGCCATTTTCAGGAAAATATATATCAAAGCCAGTGCCGGTTTGCTCTTTTGTCACTGCAATATCTACTTTTCCTATGGAAGCTAATTTGCCTATGGCTGAGATAGCATAAGCATTTGCCCCACTTGAAGTTTGCGATTTTAAACTCTGAGCTAACTCTTTCATAAGCTTGTTTGTGCTCTCTTGAGTCTCAAGAGTGGCAAGCTGTGAAGTTTGAGCTAGCATTTTTTCACTATCCATGGGCTGAGTTGGGTCTTGGTATTTTAACTCAGTTAAAAGAAGCTTCATAAAAGCTTTTCCGTCAAGATTGCCCTTTGGATTTGTCACAGTCGTAGCCGGTCTTTCATTGCCTTTTGGGTCAACCTTTACCGTATCTCTTTTAATCTGCTCTTGTCTTTGTTGCTCTTTTGCTTTTTGTATGGCTGAGGCATTGTCAACTGCTACACTATTTACTGGCATTTTTTATCCTTTTTTTATACATAATTTGGCAATCTTATCTCTAAGATAGTATCTTCGCTTGCAACTTCTATCTCTTCTTCACTAGCATTTTTCGTTCCATTGCCTTTGTTTTGACCTTGGTCTTGCCCTTGTCTTTGGTCTGAAAAATTCATCTCTAAGTTTGTAAAGCCCATATTTACTAGTGAGTTTTTAAACTCTGCTTGATTTTGTAAAAATATATTCATAGCAGTAGTATTTGATGTGATGTTGACTTGAAGATTGTTTCCGCGATTTACTATAATCACATCCATTTCGCCAAGATTTTTTGGGTTTAGTGCCATTTGAACCTTCATAACTGGCGGCTTATAGTTCTCCACCTGCTCTTTAAAATCTTGAGCAAAACTGTTTATGGTATGTTTTATATTGCTATTTTTTACCTTTAAATTATCGCTTTTTGGCATGGTCTTTTGAGTTTGAACATGCTCATCATTTTTTACAATCTCTTCGTTATTTGTAGGCTCTTTTAAAACAGTCGTATCTTCGGTTTTAAGAGGTTTTACTCCATCTACTTGAACCTTAGTAGCCCTAACTGTACTCTCGCTTAGTTTTGATTGTTGATTTAGATTTAGCAAATCTTTTAGCTCAACTTTTTGCTCTTTTTTCACATCTTTTTTCACATCTTGTTTTGGCTTTTGTTTTTCATTTAAAAGAGTGGCAAGACTTACACTTGGCTCGTTTTGCTTTGTTTGATCGATTTTTGATTTTACTATTTTGCTTGCAAATATTGACGGTTTAATATCATTAAAAAAGCCCATTTTTTCAAGTTTTGGAAAGGTTTTTTTAAATTTTGAAAGCTCGGTTTTATCTATCTTTATCTCTTCGAGACCTAGTTCATATTTTTGGCTAAGTTTTACTAAATCTTTTATATTTTTAACACCTTTAAATTCGCTTAAAATCTTTTCATCTTGCAAAATTTCTTTTAATTTTCCATCAAATTTTGGCATCTTTTTTGGTGCGTTTTTTCCGTTTAAATGTTCCAAAAGTTGCAGTATTTGGGTGAATGTAGCCTTTGTTAACTCAATATCAGCAATATCATCTATACTTATCTCCGCGCCCTCAAGATTAGCTAAAAGTTCTTCTCCATCTATTCTAGCTAACAATCCCTTTTCGTCTTTACCACTAAGAGCTTGGGTTATCATAGCTAAAAAGTCAAGTCCTTTTTTCTCTCCCTCGACCTCTTCGCTAAGAGCTTTTGCCACTCCACTAACTACGGCTTGGTTTTGAGCATTTGTTACGGTTGCTAATATTTCATTTGGCATATCTAGCCCTTTTTTCTAATTTTATAAGCATATTAAGCAATTTGCGTTCCATTTCCTATTTTTACTTCTCGAAAAGATGTGAAATCTTTTCTACGATAAACTTTAGAAAAGTTTAAACAACCAACGGAACGAAACCACGAAGGGTGTTGAGAAACTAAAGCTACGGCTGTCGCCGAGATTAACCGCTTCGCTATAAGAAATTTATAAAACAAAAGGAGAAAATAGTAAACTTAGATAAATCTTATAAAACCCCTATACATTACCTAAAACACGCCTGTAAAGGGCTTAAAATTTTCTCCATCTACTCCCATATTCTTTATTGCCTTTAAGATATTTTTGTTATAATTAGCCAAAAAAAAAGGACAGAGTAGATGCAGCTTACTCATTTAGACGATAAAGACAAGCCAAAAATGGTAGATGTTGGGGGCAAAAATCCCACAAAACGCATAGCAGTTGCTAGCGGTGTGATAAGCATGTCAGATGAAGCATTTGCAAAGGTAAAACAAAAAGATACCGCAAAGGGTTCAGTTCTTCACACAGCAGTAATCGCAGCCATCATGGGGGCTAAGAAAACAAGTGAGCTTATACCCATGTGCCACCCTCTTCTCATAAGCTCTTTAAATGTTGACATAGACGAACTTGATGATACAAACTCCTTTAGACTAACTCTAACAGCCAAACTAGATGGACAAACCGGAGTCGAAATGGAAGCATTAACAGGGGTTAGCATAGGACTTTTGACCATTTATGACATGGTTAAAGCCATAGACAAAAGTATGGTTATAAGTGATATAAAACTTATCTCAAAAAGTGGAGGAAAAAGTGGCGACTACTTGCGACATTAATGGAAAAAAACCCGAAATCTCTTATCCTTGTGATTGGAGTTATAAACTCATAGTTTTAAAAGGCGAAGATATAAAAACCTTACTAAAAGAGCTAATGGGCGGAGAAAAGTACACCCTAAAACTCTCCAATGAAAGCAAGGGTGGAAAATATGAAAGCTACAATCTAAGTCTAAGAGTAAACAGCGAAGAGCAAAGAGAGAGCTATTTTAAAACCTTTAAGAAACACAAGCAAATAAAATTTGTACTCTAAAAGTGCGTAAATACTAAAGTACAGCTAGGATAAAACCAAAATAAAGCACAAAAATTAACAAAAGATTTAAAAATAGTGCAAAATTATGCTACAATTATAAATCTCGACTAAAAGGATTATCATGAAATATGATGTAAAATCTCCGATTTTGGGCTTTGAGAACATGAGTGCCATTGTGCTTGAAAAGATTGATGATATGTTTGTAACCATTAGAGATGCAGACAATGAAAATATATCTTTAACCTTGGTAAACCCCTATGCCCTAAGAGAATATTCATTTGATATTCCTCTTAGCACAAAAGTATTGCTTAATATAAAAGAAGATTCAAAGCTTTCTGTATATAATGTAGTGGTTATTCAAGAGCCACTTGATATGTCTTGCGTGAATTTCTTAGCCCCTATTATCTTCAATGAAGATGAACAAACTGTGGCTCAACTCATACTAGGCAATGATGCTAATCCAGAGTATAAAATGGCTGAAACTATAAGGTCATTTAGAAAGAAAGATTAGCTCTAAAAATCAACCAAATGGTCGGAGTGACGGGACTTGAACCCGCGACCTCTACCACCCCAAGGTAGCACGCTAGCCAGACTGCGCTACACCCCGACAAGGCTTTTATTTGAAAAAATAAAAGCCGTAACTTATCACAAAAAAGCTTAAAAAAATATTTAAATTTCCTTAGATTTTTATAAAGTTATTCACTACTTATTCACAATGTGAATATTTGGGGATTTTAGAATAAACAATTATATTTTTTTAAAAAAATTCAATAATATCCAACACACATTGTGTTTGTAAGTTTTATCTTTTTTTCAAGTGGCTCAGGAGAAAAATAGCAACACTTTTCTATATATAGATTATAGTCATAACTAAGCCCTAAATCATCATAAAACTTTTGAAGATTTACAAACTTTGTGCCCTCTACGGACACTATTTGGAGCTTTTTGTAAAGATTTGAGTTATTTGAAGCTGTTAAATGAGAACTTGATAATCCAGTAAATGAACAAAAGGCAGAAGAGGGTACAAAACCTGTCAAATCATAACACTCTAAGATGACATTTGAATGCTTTTGTGGAATCGTATCTTTTTTTAAAAAAACAGTTCGCGAGCCTTCAAATGTAGCTGCTTGAACTCTTCTCCAGTACCTATAAGCATTTGGCGAAATACCAGCTTTTTTGCAAAACTGTGCATTTAAAATATAAGAGTCTAGGAAATGATTTGCCGAAAGTGTTAGCATCTGCATAAAAGACCTACCATTTTGTTTTTAGCATTATACCAAATCAAACAAAAAGGCTATTTAAACTATATTTACAAATCATAGTATATAATATCCAAAAAAATTAAGGAGACAAAATGGCGCTATATGACAGAAGCTCTGTTCAAGAAAGTACAATGTACACAGGAGCAAAAGAACAAAGCCAGCTTTCAACTTTTATAAAACAAACCTATCAGCTTTTTGCTGCTTCACTGTTAGCAGGAAGTGCAGGAGCCTATGTGGGATTAGGTATGGCTATGACTATTTATAGTTTAAGATGGCCTTTGCTTTTTTTAGAGATTGGATTACTTATTGGTCTATATATGGCAAAAAGAAAATCAGGATTAAATCTTATATTACTTTTTGCATTTACATTTGTAAGCGGTCTTACCTTAGCACCTATAATATCTCTATTTTTATCAAGAGGTATGGGTATGGCAGTGGCACAAGCTTTTACCCTAACAACAGTTGCCTTTGGAGGTCTTAGCATATTTGCTATGAATACAAAAAAAGACTTTACAACTTGGGGCAAAATGCTTTTTATATCTCTTGTTGTATTTATCGTAGCTGGTTTGATAAACCACTTTACTCAAAGTTCTACATTTCAGCTTCTCACAGCAAGTGCAGGAGCTATTTTATTCTCAGCATATATCCTATATGATACACAAAACATCATAAGAGGCAACTATGAAACACCTATCGAAGGTGCAGTAGCTCTTTATCTAGACTTTTTAAATCTTTTTGTATCACTGCTTCAAATACTAGGTATTTTTGGCGGAGACGACTAATAAACCAAAGGGAGTTTTATCTCCCTTTTTGCCACTCTTATATATAACTTCATAAAAAATCTTACAAACATTCGCTTTTATTTTTTTAATTATTCTATGATATAATTTCATTTAAAAATTTATCAAAAGGAAGAAAATGAAAAAGTTTTTAACACTGTTATTGTTATTTTATAGCTTTGCTTACAGTCTTGAAGATATGTTAGGCAGAGATGTGGATGTGAGCAAGGCTGACAGACTTGTTTTCATAGGGCCGGGCGCTTTAAGACTTGGAACGTATGCGGGAGCTTATGATAAGCTTGTGGGCATAGAGAGAATTGAGCTTAAAAAAGGAAAAATGGTTCCATATAGAAATTTTTTAAAGCAAAAAAATGTGCTAGATTTGCCTATTATCGGTGAAGGTGGACCTGGAAAAATGCCTAGCGTAGAAGCCCTTATCAACTCAAAAGCACAACTTATCATAGCTTCATTTGTAGATAAAAACCAAGTAAAACTCATAGAGCAAAAAACAAAAATACCTGTTTTTGTTATCAGCTATGGAAATGGCTATGGCGGAGATATGGGAAAGCTAAACTCTATCAAAAAATCCCTAGGTCTTATAGGAAAAATCATCAAAAAAGAATCTAGGGTAAATGAACTTATATCTTGGATGGACGAAGAAGAGAAAAAACTAGCCTCTTTAAAACTAAGCAACAAAACCGTTTATGTGGGTGGCATAGGCTACAAAGGTCCATGGGGCATACAAAGTACAGAGATGGACTATTTGCCATTTTTATTTACCAAAGCAAATGTAGCTCTTAAGACAAAAAAAAGAGGTCATCTGTTTTTAGATATAGAAAAAGTTTTAGAGCTAGACCCTGATATTATATTTATAGACAAGGGCGGAGTTAAAAAGTTTGAAGAGCAAAAAAAGAAAAAAGGTGCACTTTTTGCCAATATGAAAGCTTTTAAAAATAACAATGTTCATGAGGTTCCGATATTTAACTTTTACAACACAAACGTAGAAAATAGCTTTTACGCTTCTTGGGTTGTAGCTAAAAGTTTAGGAGCAGAAGTAGAGTTAGAAAAAGAGAAAAAGAGAATATTTAGTATCTTTTTAAAATAATGAATTACAACAATTTTATTAGGGCAAAAAAATCAAAAACAAGAAGATGGTATGCCATCTTAACTGTTGTATTGCTTTTTGCCCTTGGCTTATCACTATCGTGTGGAAATGGTAAAGTAGATACACAAATACTAGGTTCGTTATTTGGCAAAATAGATGAAAACATCATACTCTTTCATATACGATTTCCTAGAACTCTCTCAGCCCTCTTTGGGGGAGCCTTGCTAGGACTTAGTGGAGCTTTAATGCAAGGGGTTTTAAAAAACCCCCTAGCCTCCCCATATACTCTTGGCATTGCCCAAGCGGCCTCTTTTGGGGCAAGTTTTGCCATCATAGTTTTAGGGGCCTTAGAGAACAAAATGGGCTTTTTGCAAAATTTTGGCATAGTAGGCTCTGCTTTTGTTGCAAGTATAGGCTGTATGTTTATCATACTTTGGTTTGGAAAAATGACATATATGAAGCCTCAAACTCTCATACTAGCAGGTGTTGCTCTAGGAGCATTGTTTCACTCTCTTACTATGCTTATGCAGTTTTTTGCCTCAGATTTAGACGCAGCCGCAGCTCTGTTTTGGACATTTGGAGACCTTGGTAAAGGCTCATGGGATATAGTGCTACTACTAGGCATAGTTAGTGTGCTTAGCATTGCTGTACTTTGGTTTAATCATTGGAAACTAGACGCCCTAACCTTAGGAGATGAAGAGGCGAGAACAAAGGGCGTAAATGTGGAGCTTTTTAGAATTTTTATACTTTTTGTATCTACATTTATATCAGCTCTAGTTGTTGCTTTTTTTGGTATCATAGGATTTATTGGGCTTATAGCAGCTCACCTTGTAAGACTGAGCATTGGAGTTAGCTATAAAGAACTTATCATCTTTTCAGCTATATATGGCGGTGTGCTTCTTGTGTTAGCCGATACACTTTCAAAACTTATAGTTCCCCCTGTCATAGTTCCCATCGGCATAGTTACAGCATTTATGGGAGTGCCAATGCTTTTATATCTTTTAGCCAGGAGAAGATATGCTTAAGATAAACAATCTAAGTTTAACCATAGGAAAAAAGAGACTTTTAAAAGGAGTGGAAGCGAAGTTTCAAAGGGGCAGTATGAATGCCTTAATTGGGCCTAATGGAGCAGGTAAAAGTACATTTTTACGCTGTATTGCCAATAAAGACTTAAAAAGCTCTGGAGAAGTTATTTACGGTGACATAGATATCCACTCCCTAAGCACATCAGAGCTATCAAAAACCCTATCTTATATGTCTCAGTTTTCAAGTGACACGGAACTTAGTGTGTGGGAAGTTTTAGCACTTGGCAGAAGAATGCACTCCCCTACAGGATTAAAGGAAAATGACCACAAAAAGATAGAGCAAATTGCAAAAAAGATGAATATCACCTCATGGCTACAAACTCCACTAAATACCCTAAGCGGAGGAGAGAGACAAAAAATCTTTATACTCTCTGCTTTACTTCAAGAGCCAAAAATACTGCTTCTTGATGAGCCAATATCCCATCTTGACCCTAAAAATCAGCACTTTATGCTTGAGTTTATAAAGCATCAAACCATAGAGCACAATCTTATAACCATAATCGTACTTCACGATGTCCACCATGCCCTACACTATGCAAGCGATATCGTTATGCTAAAAAATGGCAATTTACTTGACAAAAAACCATCATCAAAGCTAGTAGAAGATGACATTAAAAATCTTTACGATATGGACATAGAAATGTATGAGGTGAAAAAGCACAAATTTATCTATTATAAGCATACTCACTTTTAAAAAATTTACCACTTTTAAGCAATTTTCAACAATATTTTGATAAACTATTAGGCTTTATATTATTTTAACTAAGGAAATGAAAAAATGACAACGGTTTTATTGATTGCACAGATTGTTATAGCTGTAGTACTAACTATAGCAGTACTGTTACAAAAAAGCTCATCTATCGGACTTGGAGCTTACAGTGGAAGCAATGAGTCGCTATTTGGCGCAAAAGGTCCAGCGGGATTTTTAGCTATGTTTACTTTTGTAATGGCAGGCCTATTTGTAGCAAACACTTTAGCGCTTGGCTATATCTACAACAAAGAGTCTAAAAGCTCTCTTGCAGAACAAATACAAAAAGTAGTGCCACCATCAGCTGAGAAAAAAGTAGCTCCTTCACCTAAGGCACCTTCAGCTCCATCAGCAGTAGTTCCTAGCGCGCCAGCATCGGCTGAAAAAAATACAACAAATTAAAGGATTTCTTATGTTAAATGCCATTTATGAAGACCAAAAACTTTACTCCAAAAATGCACTTGAAGCTCTTAAAAGAGACTTTGGAACCCTAAGAAGTGGAAAGGTTTCAACTTCTATACTTGACAATGTAAATGTGGATTATTATGGTACTCCAACTCCACTAAATCAAGTGGGAACAGTACTAGCCACAGACGCAACAACCATAACCATAGCTCCTTGGGAAAAACCTATGCTAAAAGAGATTGAAACTGCTATACAACAAGCAAATATAGGTGTAAATCCAAACAATGATGGCGAATGTATTAAACTCTTTTTTCCACCTATGACAACAGAACAAAGAGAGCAAAGCGCAAAGCAGGCTAAGGCATTTGGAGAAAAGGCAAAAGTAAGCATAAGAAATGTTAGAAAAGATGCCAACGATAAGATAAAAAAGCTCGAAAAAGATAAAGAAATAACTGAAGATGAGAGCAAAAAAGCCCACGATGAAGTACAAAAGATTACTGATGAAAATGTGGCAAATGTAGATAAATTAGTTAAGGAAAAAGAAGCTGAACTAATGAAGGTTTAGTTTATGGACGTAGAACAAATTTACAAAGACGCAAATGCATACTTAGAGGGGTATTTTCTACTTAGTAGTGGAAAATACTCAGCTAGTTATTTTTATACAAAAACAACCAAGCTCCTAACACAAGAGTTAGCCAAACCAATAGGCTCAAGGATACAACTAAAAGGATATTTATGAAAGATACGTGGCTAGCCTTTTTATCTATCTTTAGAGAACTTTTTGTATATCACCATCGCTCTTTGGAGTTTAGAGCAAAGTTTTTTGCTGCCGTTATATCTGCTGACCCAAATGCAAACACACAAACCTACAATATATTAAAAAAAATAGCCCTTGAAATATATGGTCACGACGAAAAACGAATAGAAATACTCATAAAAGTTACAAAAGAATATGTTCAAAAGATTCACTATGACAATGGGCTTAGACTAGATGAGATCATATTTGATTTAAACAAACTCATGGCAAATAATAAAAAATTTATAAAAAAAATAAATCTCAACCATTTAAAACGCCTGCAAAACAAAGAAGATGAAGATGTTATGCTAACTCAAGAGCGTATTATAGAATTTGCCCAAGCAAAGATAGATACGAAGGCTTAAGCGTTGATATTTGGAAAAATAGACTATATAAACTTACTCCCCTTTCATGTTTACCTAAAATCCTTGCCTCTACAAAGTTCTTTTAAAAAAAGCATAGAATACAAAAAAGGCGTACCAAACCAAATAAATAAAAAACTATATAAGGGTCAAATAGACGCTGCCATTATATCTAGTGTTGAGAGTAAAAAAAGAGCATATAAAACTCTAAATCTTGGTATTATAGCCCACAAAAGAGTTGATAGCGTCTTGGTTAAAAAAAACAGCAAACAAAAGCCAGACACCGCCTCAGCCACATCAAATGCCCTTGCAAAAGTGCTTGATGAAAAAGGAGAGGTTATCATAGGAGACAGGGCTCTAAAAGCTTTTCTTCAAAGCCCAGAAGATTATGTGGACTTAGTAACTCTATGGCATGAAAAAACATCTCTTCCCTTTGTTTTTGCTAGATTATGCGTAAGAAAACACTTTGGGTTTTATAAAAAAATCTCAAAATCTTTTTTATCAAAAAACATAAAAATACCAAGGTATATTTTACAAAAATACTCAAACTCAAGAGGTATAGACAGTAAAGATATACAAAACTACTTAAAACTCATTCACTATGATATAAAAACCCAAGAAGCAAGAGCTTTAAAAAAGTTTTTAAAAGAAGCTAAGAAAAATATGTAACTTTTGGTTAAACTGTTTTAATAATCTTAACCAAAATCACCCAAGCAAATTTAGCTTTTAGCCTTTTTTTATAAAATATATATAAACACAAAAAGGAGAGCGAATGGATAGCTATATAAGCAATATAATGGAAAATTTACGCAAAAATGAACCGGGGCAAAGTGAGTTTCATCAAGCTGCAACGGAGGTTTTAATCTCCCTAAAACCACTTTTAAAAAAAGATAAGAAGTATATAGATTATAAGATAATAGAACGCATAGTCATACCAGAAAGAACTCTTATGTTTAGAGTGTCTTGGATAGACGATAAAGGTCAAATACAGACAAATTTAGGCTATAGAGTAGAGTTTAACTCAGCCATAGGGCCATATAAGGGTGGTCTTAGATTTCACCCCTCAGTAAACCTAGGTATCATCAAATTTTTAGGTTTTGAGCAAATCTTTAAAAACTCGCTAACAGGACTCAATATCGGTGGAGGAAAAGGTGGAAGTAACTTTAACCCAAAAGGAAAAAGTGAAAATGAAATCATGCGTTTTTGCCAAGCCTTTATGAATGAACTATACAGACACATAGGTGAGACAAAAGATGTTCCAGCCGGAGATATAGGAGTAGGAGGAAGAGAGATAGGCTATATGTTTGGACAGTATAAAAAACTAACAGGAAGTTTTGAAGGAGTTTTAACAGGGAAAGGTTTAAGCTGGGGAGGCTCTTTGGTTAGAACAGAGGCAACCGGATACGGGTCTGTGTATTTTGCTCAACAAATGCTATCTAGCATAGGCGAAGACTTGCAAGGAAAGGTATGTGCAGTTAGTGGAGCTGGAAATGTTGCCATATATACCATAGAAAAACTCTATGAACTAGGAGCAAAGCCAGTTACTTGCAGTGATTCTACAGGATTTATATATCATAAAAATGGTATAGATTTACAAACACTAAAAGATTTAAAAGAGGTAAAAAGAGTTAGTCTAAAAGAGTATGCCACAATCCATAAAGACTCTACTTTTACTCCAGTTAGCGACTATACAAATGGTCAAAATGGAGTATGGAGCATACCTTGCGACATGGCATTTCCAAGTGCTACACAAAATGAGCTAAATCTAAAAGACGCAGAAGAATTATATAAAAACGGTTGTAGATGCGTAAGCGAGGGAGCAAATATGCCCTCAACCCTAGAAGCCATAGACTTCTTTTTAAGTAAAAATGACTTCTTATATGGCCCTGCTAAAGCAGCAAATGCAGGTGGAGTTGCCACAAGTCAGCTAGAGATGAGCCAAAATGCAAGCATGATGAGCTGGAGTTTTGATAAAACAGATGAGAAGTTAAAAGACATCATGAAATCCATATTTGACATATCATACGAAACCTCTAAAGAGTTTAACGAAGAGGGCAACTTAATGTTAGGAGCAAACATAGCGGGCTTTAGAAAGGTAGCTAATGCCATGATAGAGCAAGGCGTAGTATAAATGCCCCTAAAGGCAAGATTTTGTCCCAAATGTGGTAAAAATCTTAGCTTTAAAGAGTACATAAAGCTAAGCTACATTCATAGCGACCTTGAAGGTTACAGAAGTGTTAAATGCCAAAACTGCAAAAGAGTCTTGATAGATGGTAGAAGTAACTATTTTTATCAAGGCTTTTTAACTTTTGTATTAATTGGCATTTGTTTTGGGATTGCAATTTTGTTTCATCTTAGGATAAAAGATATATACATGCCATTTTTGGCTATTTTTATAGGGGTTTTGAGTAGCTTTATAGCTTATATAAGTATAGGTTTTGAAAAATAAGCCCGCCAAGCGGGCTTATGTATTAGTAGCTTAAGATTTTGTAGTTTTCATCTAAAAGTTTAGTAGCCACGTCTGCTGGGTTAGCAACACTAACACCTTCTATCAATACAGACTTATCTTTGCCTGCATTTGGCAAATAAAGAGGACATACTTTTACATCAGCACCCTTTTTTATAAGTCCTTGAAGTAGCATTTTTGGAGACTTATTTATAGGCTTTAAAACCTCACTTTTCATACCCTTGAGCGCTAAATCACCAGCATTTGAACATAAAACTATGTTTACACTCTTCTTTTGCTCTAAGCTCTTCATAGAAAGTATCATAGCCATAAGCTGAGTTTGAGCATCTTTTGCAGTTAAAACTACATTTAAACCTTTTGTGTCTGCAAAAGCTGAAGACGAAAGTAAACCAAGAGCCATAAGGCCAACTAAAATTTTCTTTTTCATATATTCTCCTAAAAATAAATTTTCATAATTTTATCAAACTTTAGTAAACAGATAATGATTTTTAAAAATATTATTTATCTACGTATTAAAAACCCTATCTCCTGCATCTCCAAGACCCGGAACTATATATCCATTTTCATTTAATCCCTCATCGATAGCAGCTGTATAAACTTCCACATCTGGATGAATTTTACTAAATTTCTCAAGCCCTTCAGGAGCTGAAACAAGAGCTAAAAAGCGTATATCCTTTACCCCTTTTTCTTTTAGAAAATTTACCGCATCTATAGCTGTACCACCGGTAGCAAACATGGGGTCTATGATGATAGCGGTTCTTTGCTTATAATCTTCTGGCAACTTTGCATAGTAAAACTCTGCTGCAAGGGTTTGCTCATTTCTTTGAAAGCCTAAAAAACCCACACTTGCGTCAGGAATAAGCTTAAAAATGCCATCTAACATACCAAGAGCTGCACGAAGTATAGGACATATCATAACATGGTTAGAGAGCTTTTTGGCTGTACATTTCGCCACAGGAGTTTGAACTTCCACATCCTTTAAAGCTAAGTCTCTAGTGGCTTCAAAAAGCATAAGATAGCTTATCTCGTCCACTAAAAGTCTAAATTGAAATGGCTCTGTTTTTTCATCTCTTAGTATGGAAAGTTTATGCTCTATTAGTGGGTGACTTATTAGATGAACATTTTTCATTTAAGTTCCTTCATTTTTTTCTCTAAGGATTTTTTATATGCTTCTAAGTCAAAATTTTTCACATTTGCTACTTTTTTCTCAACAGCTGTTTTTGCAACTGCGTATGAAACCCAAACAAATACCCTTTTATCAAATGGAGTTGGTATGATATAATTTTTTCCAAAACTCATATCTTCTTGTCCATAGGTCTTTTTCACATCATCAGGCACAGGCTCTTTTGCCAAATCTGCTAAGGCTCTAGCGGCTGCGTGTTTCATGGACTCTGTTATCTTAGAAGCCCTTACATCTAAAGCACCTCTAAAGATAAAAGGAAAGCCTAAGACATTGTTTATTTGATTTGGATAGTCACTTCTTCCTGTACCCACGATAGCATCACTTCTAACCTCAGCTATCTCTTCTGGTGTTATTTCAGGTACTGGGTTTGAAAGTACAAATATCATAGGGTTTTTATTCATAGATGCTACCATCTCTTTTGAGATAACACCTGCTCTACTAAGCCCTAAAACCATATCAGCGCCATCTAAAGCGTCTGCTAAGCTATCATCTTCAGTTTCAACTACAAACTCTCTTTTTAGATTTCCTAGCCCCTCTCTTTTATGATTTATAACCCCTTTGCTATCTACCAAAATAACATTTTCAGCGCCCAAGCTTTTATACATTCTAGCGCAAGCTATGCCCGCTGCTCCTGCTCCTACTATGACTATCTTTAAATCTTTTATACGCTTTCCAGTTATCTCAAGACCATTTAAAAGTGCCGCACTTGAGATGATGGCAGTTCCGTGCTGGTCATCATGCATCACAGGGATATTTACCTTCTCTTGGAGTCTCCTTTCTATCTCAAAGCACTCAGGACCTTTAATGTCTTCAAGATTTATACCTCCAAAAGTAGGGCTAATCGCCACGCAAGTTTCGATGAATTTGTCTATATTGCTTTGAGCAACTTCTATATCATAAGCATTTACATCAGCAAATTTTTTAAAAAGTACTGCTTTACCCTCCATAACAGGTTTACTTGCCTGTGCGCCTATGTTTCCAAGTCCAAGTACTGCTGTTCCATTACTTATAACTGCAACAAGATTACTTTTATTTGTATAATCATAAGCTAGTTTTGCATCCTTTGCTATCTCTTCGCATGGATATGCTACGCCTGGACTATATGCATGAGATAAGTCAAGTTGTGTATCGCAAGGCTTCATGCTTTGCATGCCAACCTTACCCCCTATGTGATACTTTAAGCTATCAGCTTTTGATACTTTTACCTGTTTTTTCGCCATCTACTCTCCTTTTTTATATAATTTTTGCATTCTTTTTTTACTCTCATTTATGCCTATTATGCTCATTATCTCAAACACACCAGCACCACCCATTTTTCCTAGTAATGCTAAACGAAGTGGCTGAGCTAGTTTTCCAAGTCCTAGGGCATTTTTTTCTAAAAATTCATTTGCTAATTTTTCATACTCTTCTTTGCTTAGCTCTTCATCGCCTAATAGCTCGCAAAACTGTTTTAAATATATAAAATTTCCCTCAGCTTTTTTATAAGCTTTTTGGTCAAAATCTTCTGGGGTTTTTAAGATAAGATTTATCTCATCGGCTAATTCAACAAGAGTTTGAGCCCTTTGTTTTGAGACTTCAAACAATAACTCTTTGTCTTTACAATCTACTCCATCTACTCCAAACTCTTTTAATAAAATTTCAAGTTCATCTATGGGCTTTTTGTTTATATAATGACTATTTAGCCACAAAAGCTTTTTATAATTATAACTTGAAGCTGAAGCGTTTACACTATTTGCATCAAAATACTTCAACATATCATTCATACTAAAAATCTCATCATCCCCATGACTCCAACCAAGACGGATAAGAAAATTTAACAAAGCCTCAGGCAAAAAGCCCTTTTGCTTATATTCCATCACATCGGTTGCCCCATCACGCTTTGAAAGTTTTTTACCCTGTTCATTGTGTATCATAGGAACATGGTAAAACTTTGGTATTTTAAAGCCTAAAGCCTCATATATCACTATCTGTTTTGGAGTATTTGACACATGGTCATCGCCTCTTATAACATCGCTAACACCCATCAATGCGTCATCTATGGTTACTACAAAATTATACGTTGGCGTTCCATCAGCACGAGCAATAATAAAATCATCAAGTATATCTTTTACATCAAAACTTAGCTTTCCTTTGATACCATCTTCAAACTCAATGCGTCCATCTACTGGTGCTTTTATGCGAATAACTGGGTCAACTCCACTTGGAGGTGTACCTGTAAAATCACGATACCTACCATCATATCTTGCTCTTTGCTTTTGCTTCATCTGCTCTTCTCTTAAAGCACTTAGCTCCTCTTTGCTCATATAGCACTTATATGCCTTGCCTTCTTCTAAGAGCTTGTCGATGTATTTTTTATATATATCAAATCTTTGGCTTTGATAATATATCTCTCCATCATGGCTAAGCCCACACCATTTAAAAGCTTCTAGTATCGCCTTAGTTGCTTCAGTTGAGTTTCTTTTTAAATCTGTATCTTCTATGCGAAGTAAAAATTTTCCACCACTTTTTTTAGCCTGCAAATAGCTATAAAGTGCAGTTCTAAGTCCTCCTATATGTAAATACCCTGTAGGCGATGGTGCAAAACGAGTGGTCATAAAAATATTCCTTTAATTTATTTGTGTTATAATAGTACTTAAGATTATATATATTTTATACTTAAAAAAGGATACAAAATATGCTAAAAAATAAAAAAATTTTACTAACTTCGTTATTGTTTACTTCATTTTTAGAGGCCAAAACCCTAGTAAATGGAGTCTGTGCTTTAGTAAATAACGAACCAATCACTCTTTATGAAATACACAAACTAGCTAAGCAAAAAAACATAGATACAAAGCAATCTTTAAACATACTCATACAAAATAGACTCGAACAATCTCAAGCAAAAAAGCTTGGTATTGAGGCTAGTAGTTATGAAGTAGATAAAGAGATAGATATGCTTGCTAAAAAAAATGGAATAAGTAAGGCAGAACTTTTATCTCTAGCAAAATCAAAGGGTCTTGATGAAGAGGATTATAGACTAGAAATCGCAAACGGCATAAAGACTAAAAAACTATACTCACGTATATTTAGAGATAAAAACTCTCAACCTAACAAAGAAGAAGTTATGGCGTTTTATGAGGCAAACAAACATAGATTTAGCAAAGCAAACGACTTTGATGTAACTGTATATCTATCTAAAAATCAAGCCTCACTTCAACAAATACAAGCATCTCCTATGAGTGTAGCACCAGATGTCAAAGTAAGCAAAGAGAGACTAAATTCAAACAGTTTAGATAAAAGAACCCAATATTTCTTAAACCAAACTCCTCAGGGAAGTTTTACTCCTATCATGAAAGCTAAAGATGGATATGTAATGTTTTTAGTTGGTGAAAAATCAAATGCCTCTTTGATGGATGAGGGTGAAGCACTTCCATTGGCAGCAAAGGTTTTATCAGGTCAAAAGCAAAAAATAGCTGTAAAAAATTATTTTGAAAAGCTAAGGTCTAGTGCAAATATAGAAATACTTAGAAAACCTTAACTTAAATATGACACGATAATATTGAGGCATTTGGGTCAAATAAAAACACAAATGCCCTATAAAGTGTATAGAGTCCAAAACCTATAACAGCAAAGGCTGAGACTTTTAACATCTTGTCCCTAAAAGAAGTATTTTTAAAAATTCCCACAAAAAATGAAAGTGAAAACATAGCAGGTATTGTTGAAATACCAAATAAAAACATTATCAAAGCTCCACTAAACGCACTTGCGCTACTAGCAGCAGTTATAGCAAAAAAGTATACAAAACCGCAGGGTAAAAGACCATTTAATATACCTAAAAGATAAAATGAAAAACTAGAATTTGAGCTTAAAAGAGATGAAAAATAGTTTTTATACCACTCTTGCTTTAATATAGAATGCTCAATAGCAACCAAAAACTTAACCTTGCCGATAAGCGAAAGACCCGCTAGTATCATAGCTATAGCAGCTAGAGCTAAAAAGATACCACTTGTGGTATTTGAAAAGGTTGTTACCCCTCCTAAAAAACCAAATATCGCTCCTAAAAGAGTATAGGTTGTAACTCTGCCAAAAGAGTATGAAAGATGAGCTAAAATCTGAAAAAGCTTTGAGCTTTTAGGGTCTATTTTTGAGCTAGAATAAGCTATAGCTATGCCTCCACACATACCAACACAGTGGCTTATGCTTCCTATAAAAGCTATACTCATAACAGAAATAAGCGAAAAAGTTGTTATGCCTTCCATCTATAGTCCCAATACCTTTTTTCTTAATTTTGGATTTTGTAAAGTCTCTCCCCTTAAAACTCGCAAATTCATCTGCTCATAGTCTATAAAGCCCTCTTTTTTATCTTTATATGCTCCAAACCCAAACCACATAGGCGTTTGTTCATTTATTGAGTACCAAGCTTTTCGTCCATCTACCCAAGTTTTACTATCTTTTGCATAAACCCAAACTTTAACACTATCCTTAAAGCTTTTATCCTTTAGAAAATTTGCCATTCCTCCAATATCATGAAAAAACCTTGTATCTCCATTTTTTTGTACAATTTGTGAGGCAAAATCTAAAACATCTATGGTCATGCCACAGTCACTGTCCTGATACTTACCTAACACTATAGGGAGAGGAACTTGTTTAGTATTTCCTGTTTTTATAACAACCATCTTATCATTTTTCACCATAGATACAAAGATAACAGTAACGATGGAAAGAACTAAAAAAACAATCAATAAAGCCACTAAGTTTTTTTTCAAAGCCAAACTCCATTTATCATATAATACAAAGCCACATAAGCTGTGCATAAAAGGGTAAAAATAGTATCAAAAATATATGAAAGTCTATACATATAGTCAAATTCTTGTTTTGTTACTAATTTCATAATATAAGCACAACTTGCATAAAAAACTCCTAAAAGCAAACTTCCCCAAAAGACATACCCCACAAAATAGTAATCCTTTTGAAAGAGACAATAGGGGCATTTATGAGTTGGAAGTGAGTAAACATAGCTTGAGAAAAAATAGGTCAATGCGTAAAATGACAAAATCAAAAAAAACAGATTTGCTATAAAATTTATCCTATAATATTTTCCAAAAAAACTAAATGTCAATAAAAAAAACAGAAGATAAAATAAAATCAATACAGAATTAATACTTAAACCAAAGGGTAAAGATAGGCTGTTTGAATTTGCGCCAAATATTACACTACAACATGCCACTGGAACATTTACATCTAGTCTGGAGATAAACATATACTCAAGGAGTATTTCAAAAACCATAAAAAAAGATAAAAAGATAAAAAGATAGTATCGTTTTTTTATAAAACTAAAGTCAATCTCTAGCCTATCTTGCTTATAAAGATACAACCAAATACCACTTATAAAAATGACTAAAACCTTAACTAAAAGCAAAATATTTCCATATTCGTTTGCAGATATTACCCCAGCAGCACACATAGCTCCGGGCAATTTATATGACAAATCATCTAACAAAGAGATAAAAAATGGTAAAAGGGATATTTTGGTAAAAAGACTTGCAACAAGAACAAGTGAAACTAGATAATCACTCTTTTCTAGGGCATATTGAGAAGGCAGTGTGCTAGAAAAATCCCACTTTCTAACTATATTTTGAGCAAAATACAAAGCCACTAAACTTGAGCATAAAACAAGAATTTCTAAAAAGATAAAAACTATAAGAGAATTTGAAACAATCATACAATTTTGCCGTCTTCTAAGCTTATAATCCTAGCCGTATCTACTTGATTTTGAAATATATCATCATGGGTAGCTACTATGATGGTTTTACCCTCTTTATGCAAATCTTTTAGCATTTGTATTATATTTAACGAATTTTGCCTGTCAAGATTTGCTGTGGGTTCATCTGCTAGTATTAGTTTTGGCTCATTAACCAAGGCTCTTGCTATAGCAACTCGCTGTTTTTCTCCCCCTGAAAGTTCTTTTACGTAAGAGTTTTGTTTATCTTTTAAACCTAGTTTATCTAAAAGATTTTTTATATCTTTGTTTTCATTTTTTGTGGGTATAAGTGGTATTTTTACATTTTCATAGACAGTTAACTCTTCAAAAAGATTAAAATTTTGAAAAACAAAGCCTATGTAATTTTGTCTAAAATTTGAACGATGAAAATCTGGCATTTTAGATATGGGTTTTTTATCCACTTCAATCTTACCACTGCTAGGTTTTATAAGAGCTGCTATGACTGCAAGAAGAGTACTTTTCCCACTGCCACTCACCCCTTTTAATATACAAAATTCTCCCTTTTTGATTTGTAAATCTATATCCTTTAAGGCGCAAAATTCTTTACTTTTTGATTTATTAAAACACAAATTTAACTTTTCTATATGTATAATATTCAACGTAAAGCCTCCATAGGATCTATGCTAGCTATCTTCCAACTTGGATAGAGAGTTGAGAAAATATAAGGAATCAAAGTTATCAAAGCTAAAATAATATAAGAACTTACATCAAAAAATGGCTCTAAAGTGATATTTTTAACCACATTTTCACTTCCTAAAAAAATATCTAAAAAAATATTATTTGGTACAAAATACACATAAACAAAGGCAAATAAAACACCATTGCAAAAAGCTAGTAAAGATATTATAAATGCTTCACTACTCTTCCATGAGATAATATCACTAATACTCCAGCCAAGGCTTCTTAGTATTGCAACTTGTTTTTTATCTTGTCCAAAATTTCCACTATATTTTGCATAAAATATAACCAAAAAGCCTAAAAAACTGATGAGGTAGATGGACAAAAAAATACCGCCTTTATAGTCGTAAAGTTCCCTAGCTTCATCTCTTAAGTCCTCTTTGGTTTTTATGTTTAATTCAGGATGAGAAAAACTAAGTTTTTCTACTATATTTGCAATCTCTAAATCATTTGGAACTTTTAATGATATTTGCGTTGCCTCATCTTCATTAAAGCCTAATATTTTTTTTGCAGTTAGTGTATCAACTAAAACACTATCGTTTAAAAATAGGTTATTTTTTGGCTCAAAAACACCACCAAAATAGATTTTAAATTCATCTCCATTTGTATTTAAAAAGTTAAAATACTTTGTATAGTAAAATTCCTTAAAGAGTTTATTTAGTGTATTTGAAAAAATCATACTCTCTTTTTCATAAAATTTTTTTGTATTAAAATCTTTTACAAGATTTTTTATATACTTATCTTGTAAAACAAAATCAAGCCCTATGATATTTATATAAGTGTTAGCATTTCTAAAAAAATAGTACCCATATACTTCCTCTTTAACCTCGCTTACACCTTTTATCTGTGAAAATTCATCTATATAATCAGTGCTTATGGCCTGCCATCTTGAAGCTTTTTGGGCTGATACTATGATATCTCCTTGGCTTTCTACATGTTTTAAAAGTGATTGCTTTAAAGATGAAGAGGTAAATATAACCGAAGATAGTAAAAATATAAAAATAGTAAAAAATATAAAAATGCAAAGATTTATAAATCTATTTCTAACAAGCATAAGTGAGGCAAAGGAAAAAAAATTTACCACTAAAACCCCTTATAGACAAAAGATTTTTTATCTATTTTTATATCATCAAGCCCATATCTAAGAGCAACATCTCTAGTGCTAAAGGCAAAACTAAAGGGAGCTTGGATATAGATATTTTTCTCACTTCTTGGGTATAAAGCTACTAATAAAAGCAGTCCTAAAGATATACTCAAATAAGTGATAAAAAAATAAAAATACCTATTCACTACAGTTCATCTATGATTTTTTTTGTAATATCTTTAAAAGATATAATCTTCTTACCGCTGTGGTCTTTTAAAAAGACTTGAGCATCTTTTTTACTTTCAAAAGGTATCAACTCATGACCCATAGGACCAAAGACATTTGAGCCTATCACATAAAAGGCGTCCTTTGCCTTTAAAGCCTTTAGAGAATAATAATCGCTTACCTCAATACTATTTATTTTAAAGTCTTTTTTTACATATTTTAAAGGCTCATAATAAAACTTCATCATATCCTTAACACCATCAAAATAAAACTCTCCATCTACTGTGCTTATTTTTGATACCCATTTTGGATATTTATTTACTATCATACCACAAACTGGGCATTTGCTTTTATTTGGTAGTTTAACACTTGAACTTGATTTAAACTTTCCATATTTTTTTTCAAACTTTTGCATTTTTACATCCCACATATAGAGCAAAAGAGCTTGAGTTTTTTTATCATCTAATTTTCCGCAAGCCTTAGAAGAGTTTATCTTAGCTTTCATCTCTCCCATATTGTGAGCGTGGATAGAATCGAGAGTTTTTTTATCACATCTTGAATTGTATATTTTTTTACCCATTCCCCACATCTTAGTGCTTCGTTTTTTAAAAAGCATACCCATATCATTGATAAAATCTTTATTTGCTATCTCAAGAGCTTCATTAAAACTCTTAATCTCACCACCATGCTTTTTTACAAATTTTACAGCCTCTTCTTTGCTAAAAAATGCATACTTACTATTCATACTCATAGTGCCTTTTACCTTGCTACCAACCACATAAAAGGCTTTTTTAGCTTCTAAAAATTTGTTTGTATCGACCCCTACTACTTCAATCTTTTCAATATTGAAATTTTTATCTTTTAATTGTTCAGCTAAACAGTGAATGGAGCAGTACTGAATCTTTTTACCATCTTTTAAAGTTATAGCATGGGAAGTTTTATAAAATTTAATCAAATTCATACCACAGTTTAAACAATACATCTTTTGTATACCGTCTTGCAGTAAAATAGCATCTTTTTTTTCAACACTTTGAAACATCTTCGCATCTGCTAAAACCATAAAAAATAAAACCGTAACCAAGATTTTAAATAATTTCACTGTAAGACTCCTAATTTATAAATTCTAAAAGATTTTATCATAAAATTTTATATATTTTTTAAATGTATTTTTTTATCTACATAATAAGCTTTTAAGTATATTTTAGCTACTATTCTTTCGCCTCTTTTTAGACTTGTGCAATGCTTTTTTAAAGCAAGGCTTCAGGACGGGAACGTAGCAGAGCACTTTTTAATCGCATGTGCCGCAAGTATCTGGAAAGGGGTTT